>OODK01000432.1_pt1 | contig 39238 bp, 40 predicted proteins | sample 1671371 | NCBI WGS metagenome assembly OODK01 (sample SAMN06348150, study PRJEB24527) | human gut metagenome | biome: human gut; feature: ankylosing spondylitis patient; material: feces | host: Homo sapiens | place: China | collected 2015-10 | reverse complement strand
GGTATTTTGTCAGAATATCTGCACACATTTCTCCAAGTACAGAAATATATTTTAAAGTAATGTCCAAAGTAAAAATAAACAGTGAGGGAATCCGAAACGTTCTCATACTGCCCGTCAGTTTATTCCATGTAGTTCCAGCTGACAAAATACCAATCAATGTTACTGATACATACACTCTGGATGTAATATTCATCAAAGTCTGTGGATTTCCCATAAAGACAGATGGAAGAAGAATAAATACAGAAAGCAGGACGGCACCGGCTGTCCCGCTTAAAATCTGTCGGATAGATGCTGCCGAAAAAAAAGCAAGCCTGACTGTTACTGCGGCACACATAATCAGGGTAAAAAGATAATTTCTCGAACATGCCGTAAGAATAATAAACAAAATCGTATAAAACAATTTCAGAGAAGGAATGGCAGAAAATCTGCCATCCTTCCCTTCACGAAACCGCAGCTTTGCAAGTACCGACAAAACTGATTTTGTACTTTTACTTAAGAATGCTTCTTTATCTTTAGAAGGTGTATAGGCTTCCTGGCTGAACATCCAGTCCGGAATCATAACTTCCTCGTTTTTACTGTCATTCATACTTATGCTGCTTTCTTTTTAAAATCAACCTTATCTTTCATCAGTGAAGAAATAATTTTGAAAAAGATCACCAGAAGTGCCACTCCCACAACTGCCGAAAGAATGTATCCCGTCCATTCAGGTAATCCTGACATAGAGTAATCCGGAAACAGTGTTGAAAGTTCAAATCCGTTTTCCATTCCTGCCGGAGTGTATCCCAGCTGATTTCCTCCACTTACAAGAGTTGCCATTTCATCAACTCCCCATTCGCCCCAGGCTGTACCTGTTGCCAGAAGTCCGATTGGTGTCAGCACGATCAGAACAGCCATCAATATATACAACGGTTTAAATGCCGTTTTCTCTGGAACTGCATCTAAAGCTTTCGGTGTAACCTTTTCTACAAAAGCCAGAACCACTACCGTCAATACAATCTCTGCCAGCCCAAATAAAGTGATATGTCCGATCATCATTGCCGGTATTGATATACTTAAAGGGTACGGGCAGTAAAGAGCCTGACCTGCTGCGTCTTTAAACAGTAATGGCTGAATACCAAATTCAACAGCTGCACAAAATGCGGCTGCATTAATTCCTACATAGGCTCCTATGGCAGCACTCAGCTTACGCATACCTGTTTTCTTCAGAAGCAACTTATACAGGAAATACCCCAGATACGGTAATACAAATGCCATGTTAAAGCAGTTTGCCCCAAATGCAAGAATACCTCCGTCCCCAAACAGCAGTGCCTGTATCAGCAAAGCAATGGAAACCGATATACAGCCAGCCGCCGGACTGCCGGTAAGAATCGCAATCAGTGTTCCTCCTACAGCATGTCCTGTTGTACCTCCCGGAAGCGGTACGTTAAACATCATTCCAAGAAATGAAAACGCTGCACCAATACCAAGAAGCGGCATTTTCGCTTTCGGTATCTCCGTTCTTACTTTGTTGATCGAATACCCCCATACCGGGAGCATAGCCGCTGTCATCACTGCACATGTCGACGGGCTTAAATAGTTTTCAGGTATATGCATAGATATCCTTCCTTTCCAGTAAAAAATAATTTTATCTGGCGCGCACCTCATAAATAGCTTTATTATAGTATCAGATTAAAGCATTAACAACCCACCCAGGGGGATATTTACTTATTCATATATTGCATGTCTTACAGTATTTTTTTCATATCAAAAAATCCCCCTGGGAGGCTTGTACTTCAGGAACATTTTGATAAAATATAATCAGCACAGCGAAATAAACGCTTCCACAAATTAGTTTTATATTCGCTGCAGCCGGCACAAAGATTTGTGTCGGCTAACCAAATAAAGTGCACAGACCTCCGAACAATGTGCATCATCGAAAAAAATCATAAACCCATAAAAAAAGTACTTCCATCCGCAGGAAGTACTTTTTTTATATCTTTCATATCATGATAACACACTACGATCACGCAAATACCGCCTCTACCAGTTTCTGTGTATATTCTTCTTTCGGATCATTAATAATATCATCAGGAATTCCTTTTTCTACTACTTTTCCTTCATACAAAACCAATACTTTATCGCAGAACATCTGAACCAAAGCCAAGTTATGACAGATAAAAATGAAAGACAGACCATGCTTTTCCTTTAATTCCTTAAGAAGTTCCATAATCTGCTTCTGAATGGTTACATCTAAGGCACTAGTAGCTTCATCACAAATCAGCACTTTAGGCTCTACTGCCAGTGCTCTGGCAATTGCAGCACGCTGACACTGCCCACCACTTACTTCATGTGGATACCTTTTTGCATATTCTCTGTCAAGTCCACACTGTTCCAGCAGTTCTGCCACCCTTTTGTCTACTTCTTCTTTTTTTACATTACGGTTGCGAAGGCTCTCACCGATTCCATATCCAAGTGTCTTTCTTGGATCAAAGGAACCCACAGGGTTCTGGAAAACCATTTGGATATTTCCATATACTTCCTTCAGCTGGCTTCGTTTTAAATTTGTAATATCTTTTCCTTCAAATTTCAATGTGCCTTCTGTTATATCAGTCAGACGGGTAATCAGCTTTGCAAGCGTACTTTTACCGGATCCGGATTCCCCTACGATTCCAAGCGTTTCTCCTGCTTTCAGCGAGAAACTTACATCGTCTACCGCTCTAAAAGGTTCTTTACCTCTCTGCGTAAAGATCTTCGTTAAATGTTCTGCCTCTAAAAGTGTACTCATACTCTGACCTTCCTTTTCAGTTTCGGTACAGCTTCCAGCAGTTTCTTCGTATATGGATCCTGTGGATGATCCAACACAATTTCTGCCGCACCGTATTCAACTGCTTTTCCATTTTTCAGCACCAGCACTGTGTCTGCCATTGCACGTACTACACCAATATCATGCGTTACGATTACAATTGCGGTTCCAAACAATTCCCTTAATTTAAGCATTTCCTTTACAACCTGACGCTGTACGGATACATCAAGCGCACTGGTTGGTTCATCCGCAAACAAAATCGGTGGATTCATAAGCATAGCAATCGCAATACCGGCTCTCTGGTTCATTCCGCCTGACAGTTCAAAAGGATAACTGTCCCATACTCTCTGACTGTCTTTGAAGTTCAGTTTATCAAACAGTTCCATCGCGCGGCTCTTAGCCTCACTTCTGGTGACTTTTTTATGAGCACACATACTTTCATAAATCTGTTCCCCAATTGTACGGATCGGACAGAGAGACGCTCCTGCATCCTGAAAAATCATGCCAATTTTAGCACCTCTGACTTTTCTTTTTTCCTTCTCCGGTATATCCAGAATATTTTCTCCCATATATCGGATATCTCCCTTTGTCACAAGACCGTCAGAACCAAGAAGCCCCATTGCAGCTTTGATCAGAGTACTTTTTCCACTGCCGGATTCACCGACAAGTCCCAATATCTCTCCTGGTTTGAGGGAGAAGTTCACATCATGAACCACAGCTTTCCCGCCAAATGATATCTCCACAGAATCATAGGTCAGTATTTTATTTTGCATTTTTTGTAAACTCCTCCTTGTTTAAACCTCATTTGCTGCATCTGCCGCATAAGAACAATGTTTCTGATTTCTGTCATTAATTAATATCAAGATCTGCTGTCAATTCGTAATAATCGCAAGGATGTGCAACCAGTCCTGTTACATTAGACTGCATAATCATGCTCATTCTCAGATGAGAGCAAAATACATAGGCATTATCATCCAGAACAGTCTGCTGCATCTGAATTCCAAGTTCTGAACGTTTATCTACGTCAAACTCATTTTCCATCTGATCTGCAAGCTCTTCCAGTTTGTCACTATGATAATGTCCGTTATTGTTTACAGACTCATCAAGTGCACAGGATGTAAAGAAATACTGCGGATCTCCTGTCGGTGCTGTTACCATAGCACTTGCATATACATCCCATAATGTAGGATCTTTACGAATTGTATTGTTATCAGATGTACAGTTTACCTGAACATCCATGCCGATTTCTTTTAAAGTAGCCTGTGCTGATTCTGCGAGAAGAGGAAGCTCCTGGCGGCTTGGATATGTCAGCCAGCGGATTTCCAGTTTCTGTCCGTCTTTTTCACGAATACCATCACCATCAGAATCTACCCATCCGGCATCTTCCAGAACCTGTTTTGCACCTTCCGGATCATAACTTTCTGTTGTCAGATTCTCTCCACCAAAAGAGAACGTATCCGGAAACGCGCCAACTGCCGGGTAACCATATCCATTAAGAAGAACTGATACGAAACTTTCTTTATCAATACCCATCGCAATTGCTTTACGCACTGCCGGGTCAGATGTTACAGGGCTTTCAAAGTTCATCCATGCATAGAAAGCACGGCTTGTCGCTGTACTTGAAAATGTAAAATCATCATTTTCAAATAATGGATAACTTGCATATGCCATACCATAAGCAGCATTAATTTCACCTGCCTGAAGCGCCAGTGCCAGCGTGTCGCCATCAGAAATTGTACGGACCGTAATCTCATCTACATTGACATCCCCGTTCCAGTAATTTTCATTCTTTACAAGATTCAGATGATCATCTGTTACCAGATCTGTCGCTACATATGGGCCTGTTCCAATTACAATACCATTGTCTGTGATTCCGGCCTCTGTATCAATAATACAGCCATATGGATCACTGAGATAATTTATTAATGCCGGTTTCGGCTCTGTTGTCTTTATGGTAATTGTATTTCCATCTGCCTCAATACTGTCAATACAAAGATCTCCGGCAGCACGTTCATTATTTGCGATCAGACCTTCCAGAGATTCCTTTACAGCTTCTCCGTCACAGGCACGTCCATTAGAAAAAACAACGCCATCATTTAATGTGATTTTCCATGTCAGCTCATCTACGTTTTCGTACTCTTTTGCAACCCATGGTTCGATTTCCATTGTATCTGAATAACGGAAAAGAGTTTCTCCAACGCCATAACGGATACACGCCCATCCTGCATAAGTATTCTGCGGGTTAATATCCGCCTCTTCATTCTCCGCATTAAAAGTAGTATCACCAAATACGAATATCTTTTTGTCAGCAGCCAGTGTTGGCACAGCTGTCGCTCCAACAATCATTCCCATAGCGATTGCCATTGCTAAAATTTTTTTTGCTCTCATTTGTAATCCTCCTTCTTTTATGTTCAAACTCTTGTGTACCGGCTGTCAGTACACTATAAGAGTTAGCCACCATTATCAAATATCATCCTTGTGAACGTGTATTTTTCGGATCCAGATAATCTCGAATCGTATCTCCAAGCAGATTAAAAATTACCACTGATACAAAGATTGCGATTCCAGGTGATAATACAACCCATGGATATGTCTGGATCATACTGCGTCCACTACTCATCATACTTCCCCACTCTGCCATAGGAATCTGTGCACCCAGACCGAGGAATGACAACCCTGCCAGTTCCATCATCATGGTACCAATATCCAGCATAGCGGTTACCAGAACAGGTCCCAGCATATTCGGAAGAACATGCCTTATCATTATCTGACCTGAATTGTCACCAGCCAGCAACGCAGCATGAATGTATGGTTCATTTTTCAGTGCCAGTGTCTGACTTCTTGCAATACGCGAATATTTCGGCCAGCTGATTACTGCCAATGCTATAATTGCATTCTGAATACCGCCGCCAAGAATAGCTGCGATTGCCATTGCAAAAACAAGTCCCGGAAAAGCAAGACAGACATCTGAGATTCTCATCATAACAGAATCCATCACCCCTCCGTAATAACCACTACATACACCCACTACTGTTCCAAATACAGAAATTACTGCCACAAGAATAAATGTTGAAAAAATACTTGCACGCGCACCACTGATCACTCTGGACAACATATCTCTTCCATATGTATCTGTTCCCATAGGGTGCTGCAGACTCGGCGGCTGCAGGGCACTTGCCAGATCCTGTGCATAAGGATCATATGGACATAGCTGATCTGAAAAAACCGCAAGTATTACAAGTCCTATCGCCAAAACAAGAAAAACAATTAACTTGGTTTTAATATGACTTTTCTTTATTTTCTGTACTCGCACGGTTACGTCTTTGTTCTGCTTTTCACTCATTGTTTTACACCTCCCAGACGAATTCTTGGATCCAGGAATCGATATGACAAATCCGTAAGCAGATTTACCAGAACATAGATAATCGCCATCCACATAACATATGCCTGAATAATCGGATAATCACGCATGGAAATAGCATCTACTGCCATTTTTCCAACACCATCCCACATAAAGATTGATTCTACAATTGCAGTTCCTCCAAGCAGGTTACCTACTGACAGCATCAATAACGTAATAACTGTTACCAGAGAAGCTTTCATAACGCTTTTCCAAAGAGTAACAGAAAATTTCACACCTCTTGCTTTCGCTCCTGCCACATAGTCCTTGCTCAATTCATCCAGAACTGTAGCACGAACCTGTCGAAGATATTTTGCCGACATCGCTATTGCCAAAGTAATCGCCGGCATCGCCACACTCTTTAAACTTACTTCCTTCGCAATAACCGGGAAAATTCTAAGCTTAATCGACAGGAAATACATCAGCAGCAATGACACAAAAAAATTAGGAAGGCTGTTCCCTATAAAGCTGCACAAACGAATCAGATAATCTATAATCGAATTCTGCTTTATCGCTGACAAAATTCCCAGAGGAATAGATATAATGATTGTAAGCAGAATAGATGTAGCTGTAAGAAGTAATGTAGCCGGAAGTTTCGATATAAACGTATCAAAAACCGAAAAGCCTGATACATAGCTGTTTCCCATATCTCCACGAAGCAGTTTTCCAAGCCAGACAAAATACTGAGTCAGAAATGGTTTGTCCAGTCCCAGCTGTTCTCGTGCTGCATTTAACGTATCTTCCGATACAACCTGCCCTGTATTCTCCATTTTTTGCGTTACAACATCACTTCCGGCAATTCGCATCATGCCATAGGAAAGAAAGGTAATCGCAAACAAAATGGGAATCAGTTGAAGCAGACGTCTTAACGCATATTTTTTCATTTGATTATCTCCATCTTATAATTTTATTACTGCCCACTTCACTTTCAGTAATATTTTTCACAGGATATTACAAATATTAAATGAACAGTAGCCTGATTTTGTTCTGGAATTATTAATCCCAAATATCCGATTGACAGTCTAGCAAAAACAAGAACAGCTCACAACCCACCCCAGGGGTTATGAGCTATTCTTATTTTGCATAGCTTTTGCTGTTTTCGGAATATCATTTAATACACCAAAATATGTCTGCCTCTCTCTGATAATCAGTATGCTTTTGTTTCATTCATTTGTTTTGTAATTCGGAAGTCTCTCTTTTAAAAATTCCAGAAACTCTTCTATGCTCTCATCTATTTTCTCACCCTTATGGAGAATATATCCAAAAATAACCTTATTATTCCCCAACTCCACTGGTATTCCCGGTGTAGTCCCAATCTTATTTTCTGAGAGATAACTTCCGCTCATATTTGAAACCTTGCTGTTCTTAAGCATCTTTTCCATAATATAATCGCTGTTCGTCAGTACAGAAATGTCAATATCTTTCCATTGAAATGCTTCTTCCTTCACTGCGCCAATATCAAAAAACTCGTCCTGATAATTCTGTATGAAACGGATTCCTTCCAGATCCTCCAGATTCGCACTTGCCTTACCGGAATCGTAAAGTTCTGTCAAACGTCCCGGGTACAGAATCAGATTTGTTTCATACATAGGTACAAACTGTATTTTATTCTTCGCAAGTTCGTGTAGGAAATTCTCTTTCTGGTGGCTTAAGATATATACGAATCCAATATCATCCATATAATCTCTGACTCGTTCCATCACACTGCGTACACCGGCTGTTGTCAGTTGAAAATGGTAGTTTTTTTCAAACGTCACATTATAAAAATCCACAAACTGGTCGGCAAACCAGGAACTTGGATTCAAAGAAATCCGAATCCATTTCGTCATTCCACGGGATGCCATATTCTCAAGAACATCTATCTCATTTATAATTTTCGTTGCATACTGATAAACTTTCTTTCCCTGCACCGTCAGACGGATTCCCCTTGGAAGTCGCTCGAAAAGCTGCATTCCAAGTGTATCTTCCAGACCTTTGATTATCTTGCTGACACTCGGCTGTGTTGAATACAAATTTTTTGCCGCCTCACTGAACGACCCGGTCTGCGCACATACCACGAAATACTGTAACTGTTTTAAATCCATTAAAATAGGCTCTCTTTCTGTTTTATTTTAGATTCTCCCATAAGTCATAATGAATACTCTCTCCTTTTTGTTATATCATCTTTCTACATATTATACATTAAATATTTCCATTCATCAAAAGAGAATTTTCCTCGTTACTGGATGTGAAGTAAACGGTAATTTTCCATAAATGAAGAAAGACTCCCGCAGGAGTCTTCCGAATCATGGTTTTCTCAAATTCCCATGATGATTTTTCCATATTTCAGTTATATATTCAGAATTTTTACTCTTCTACGACTTCAAGTACATCCATTGGACAGGCTTTTGCACAGATACCACAGGCAATGCACTTAGATGCCGGATTACCTTCAGTCTTTACGATCAGACCGAACGGACAGGCTTCAGCACATTTGCCACAGCCGGTACATTTCTTCTTATTGATCATGTACACGCCCTTTGCATTCTGGGTAATTGCACCTTCCGGACAGACTTCAGCGCATTTACCACACTGTGGACATGCCATTGGGCGAACCGTCTTTTTTTCTGTAATCTCAAGGCATGCTTTACCTGGATCAAACTCCTTATAAAATGCCTCAGAACATGCACGTACACATTCCAGACAAGCCAGATCGGAAGAGCGTCGTGTAGGGAAAGAGTGTAGACAAGCCATACAGGTACTACCTTTTTTTACTTTAAGTTTCTTCATGATTTAATCCTCCGCGTTCTTTTTTTTATTATTTTAACATTAACGAGAAAAATTCTCAATCAAAACGCACCATAAAAATCCATTTTATTTTTATAACACATCCAGCATCCGACAAACAATACTGCCGCACAGAACCACGAGAGCGGATATACTGTTACTACAGCCTGAATCGTGTGTGACCTGATAATCAAGGCTTTCAGAATAATAATGCGAAAACCACATAAGCAGACAATTTCAGCATAGAAAAAGGAAAGCATACAAAAATAATATGATTTCCTTTTTTCTGATCTAAAATCTATATTCTTACTTTATGCCCTGAAGATATTTCTTTCCATTCTTCTCCTAAAGGCTGTGTATCATCATACTCTATAAGCTTTCGTTTACGTTCCGCCAGCGGATCTGGAATATGTATTGCTGAAAGCAAAGCTTTTGTATACGGATGAATAGGATTTTTAAAAAGCTCTTTTGTAGGTGCCATTTCAACCAGCTTTCCGTCTTTCATCACACCTACTGTATCACTCAAAAAATGTACCATAGATAAATCATGAGCGATAAAAAGGAAAGAAAACTTTTTTTCTTCCTGAAGTTTTTTGAAAAGCATGACTATCTGTGCCTGAATGGAAATATCAAGAGATGCAATTGGCTCATCTGCAATAATCAGGCGAGGTTCCATCAGAAGGCTTCTTCCAATCGCAACTCTCTGCCTCTGCCCACCAGAAAGCTCTGCCGGTTTTTTTGAAAGAATGCTCTCATCCAGTCCTGTTTCATTAAGAATTTCCTTCAATTTTCTTTCAAGCAATTCTTTATCTCGAATCTTACGACTGATTTTTACAGGCTCCAACATAATTTTTTTGATATTCATCCTTGGATTTAATGCCGCTCCTGAGTCCTGAAAAATCATTTGAATTTCTGTCTGCATTTTTTTCCAGATTTCAGAAGAATTTTTCTTCTCCGGTACCCTTTGCCCCTGGTAAAAAATTTCTCCACCTGTAGGATGATAGATTCCTGCCAAAGTCCTGGCAGTTGTAGACTTCCCACATCCGGTTTCTCCTACTAATGCCATGATTTCCCCTTCCCGGATTCCAAAGGAAACATCATCTACCGCATGAATTGTGTAGTTTGAATTAATTTTGAAGTACTGTTTCAGATTTTTTGCTTCTATGATCATATTATCGTTCATCTGATTTCTCCTTCATACAACCGGATTTTTCATTCAGGAAAGAAGGTCTTTCTACCTTAGGTGCACGTCTATCCAACAACCATGTTGCCGCATAATGAGTATCACTCACCTGAAACATAGGTGGCTCTTTTTCATAATCAATAGCAAGAGCCCAGGGATTCCGGATTGCAAAAGCATCTCCCGGTGGAGGATTTAAAAGAGATGGCGGCATCCCCGGAATAGGATTTAGCGAACCTTCGTCACTGGCAAAAACCGGAAGCGATGAAAGAAGTCCCCATGTATAAGGATGCCTTGGATCATAATAAATATCTTCTGCTGTTCCAATCTCTATGATTTTTCCGGCATACATCACCGCAACTCTATCTGCAATACGGGCAACTGCACCCAGATCATGGGATACAAATACAATACTGATACCGATTTTTTCTCTCAATTCCAGAAGAAGATCCAGAATCTTTGCCTCCACTGTTACGTCCAATGCTGTCGTTGCCTCATCAGCAAAAAGAAGTTTCGGTTCACAGGCCAATGCAATTGCGAGCACACATCTCTGGCGCATTCCACCAGAAAAAAAATGTGGCTGAAAATCATATCTTTGTTCTGCATCTGGTATTCCTACAAGTTTCAGCATCTCAATCGCTCTTTTTCGTGCTTCTTCCTTTGATACCTTCTGATTTTTGATAATGGCCTCTGTAATCTGCCTGCCCACCGGTATTGTAGGATTTAATGTCAGCATAGGATCCTGAAAAACCATGCTTACTGTATTTCCGCATAATTTTTCCATCTTTTTTCTTTTATAAGACGTAATATTTTCTCCGCAAAGAATAATCTCTCCGCTTTTTATTCTGGCATTTGGAGGGAGAAGCTTCATCACACTGCGGCACATCACTGTTTTTCCACATCCGGATTCACCTACAATGCAAAGAATCTCACCTTTTTTGACAGACAGATTCACATTTCGGACGGCCTGTACCTCGCCGTCCGATGTGTTAAAACTTATCGAATAGTTTTTTAATTCTAAAACTGTTTCCTGCATGATTTTTCCTTATTTTGTAATGGTCCAATCTTCAATATTCCACATAACGCCTACAGAATGATGTCCAAGCACACGTGTAGTATCCAGTCCGGAAATACCAGAAATACCTACATAGTCCCCCTGAAGATAAGCTACCAGAAGAATTCCAGGTGCTTCAGCATATGCTTTCTCAAATTTACCATAAGCTTCTTTTCTGGCATCTTCTGTTTCTGCATGACGTCCTTCTTCCAGATATTTGTCAACCTCTGAATTAGAATAATGCATCGTATTTCCACTTGCATCAGTTACAAAGTTTACATATGCCATATCCGGGTCAAACTGTGTTGCATAACCTGCCAGGAATCCGTTATAACCTGCATCCCAGTCAAATTTTGTAACCAGTTTTACTTCCATTTCCACACCAGCCTGTTTCAGCATATCAGCCATAACATTTGCAATATCTACACGTTCTTCTTCATAATCGCGAACCTGAATAGTAAAATGGAATTTCTGTCCGTTTCTCTCATAGATTCCATCTTCTCCTTTTTTCCATCCAAGTTCTTCCATCTTCTTTGCAAACGTATCCAGATCATAAGAATAGATATTCGCATCTTTATCACTTCCAAGAGGGTTTCTCTGAATCGGGCTGTATGCCGGTTCTCCCTGACCTGCCAGAACACCTGCAATGATAGAGTCTTTATCTAATGCATAATTCAGCACACCAATAGAATCTTCATTTTCTTTCCAGAAATCTGTGCTCATATCCATAGCTGCACCACGATAATCTGCTGTTGTAAATTCCCAGTAATTATATCCTTCTTTGTCTTTAAACTGTGATGCATAGTTCGCATTCAGCCATGCAAGATCTGCTTCTCCTGACTGGAGCATAGTTGCTTTTGTTGTCTCATCTGATACTGTTCGATATATTACTGTTTCAATATTCGGAACTTTTCCATAATAATCTTCATTACGTTTCAGAGTAATCATACCGCCTGAAGCATCCCAGTCTTCAAATTTATAGCGTCCTGTACCTACCGGATTCTGATTAAAAGAAGTTGTATTTACATCTTCTCCCTCCAGCAGATGCTCAGGAAGAATTCCCATGGTAAAATAATCCAGCATTGCTGCATCATACTGGTCTAAAGTAAATATTACTGTCTGATCATCTGGTGCTTCAATGTCTGTAATATCCTGATAATTACTGGTAATACTTGCTCCCAATGTTTCATCTTCTGTGAGTTCTTTATAAGTGTAAACAACATCTTCTGCTGTAAAATCCTCTCCATCATGCCATTTTACACCTTCACGAAGTTTAAATGTATAAGTATTGGCATCTTTATCAAACGTATAGCTCTCTGCAAGATCTTCTACCGGTTTTCCATTACCATCATATTTCATCAGTCCGGAAAAAATAAGATCTGGCAATTCATCATGATTGTTCAACAGCGGATTGATCGTACTTTCTGATTCACCCGCATATACTAACGTATTATTTTCTTCTGCTGCCGATACAGTTAAAACACTGCCGGTTGTCCCTCCTGTACATACCGCAGTCAATGCTGCCAATGTTATCGCTGCATATTTTTTTCCTGTTTCCTTTTTCATTTTATTTTCCTCTTCTTTCTTTATAATCAGTCAGAGCATCTGCATTCTGACTGTCATTCCAACATTTGCCGAATACTTATATTCATAATCTTCAGCTTTTACAAATTACTGTACGTTCCGTTAACTTCACTTCTTACAAAGTTTCCCATACTGGTAATGCACATCAGTGTAATAATAAGAAATACCCCTGGTATTACGATTACCCACCATGTATTCATAATCAGTGCTTTATTTGCCAGAGAAAGCATACTTCCCCAGGAAGTAACATCTGCCGGAAGTCCCAGTCCCAGGAAACTTAATGTAGATTCCATAGTAATACAGCTACTCACCGATGAAATTACGACAAACATAATAGCCGAAACAAAGTTAGGCACCAGATGATGATACATTACATAACCAAAGCTCCCTCCACACAGCCTCGCATACATAACATATTCACTGTTTCGTATCTGTCGCACTTCACTCCTTACAATACGTGCCAATGCAAACCATCCTGTTATTCCAATGATTACAGAAATGCTGATTACATCATCCGCCTCAAAAACTGCAGATAAAATCAGAATCAGCAGCAATGTCGGAATACTTCCACACATTTCTGTAAAACGCATAAGAATCGAATCCACATATTTTCCTGCTGTACCACTGATACATCCATAGGTTACTCCGATCACCGTAATGATCGCAGCCCCCAAAATTCCAATTACCAAAGATACTCTTCCCCCATACCATATCAGAGAATAAATATCTCTTCCCAGAGAATCTGTTCCAAAAAGGAACTCTTTTCCCGGTGGCATATTTAAATTTTGAAGGTAAAATCCTGATGGATCATGATTTGCTACAACATTGGCAAATACACATCCCAAAACGATTATGAATAGCAATACCAGTGAAAATACAGGTTTTCCTTTTAACTTTTCACGAAAAGTGCGTTTTCTTTTTTCAGCTACAGGCTGTTTCCAGCCAGCTCCTACCACATAAAAAAGACTCTCTTCTGAGATTGGCTGATCATCTACCATACTCTCACCTCCGACTCTTTCATTCGAGGATCTATTTCCTCATTAATAGTCTGAGCGATAAAACTACTTAGAAACACAATAAATCCTGTAATCAGTACATCCACCATTAATAGATTATAATCATGATATTTCGCAGATTCCACTGCCAGGTTTCCAATTCCCGCATAGTTAAACACAGCTTCTACTGTCACAGTTCCACCTGTTACATGAGGAACAGAAACTGCCATAATGCTTACAATCGTTGGCATTACATTCCTAAGACAATGTTTCCACAAAATTGTTCTCTTTGAAAGTCCCTTGGATCTGGCAAGTAAAACATAATCTTTTCGAACTTCGTCCAGAAATTTGTTTCTTATCATGTACGCATAATACCAAAGATGACTGAAAATCATAACAATAAGTGGAAGAATCATATGCTTTATTCTATTTCCTATACTGTCTGCCATTCCTACATCATAGGCTCCACTGCTTGGGAACCAACCCAGATTTATACTGAAAATCAGAATCAACACTACGCCTAACCAGAAAGCCGGAATATAGTAAGTCGCTGTTCCGATTTTACAGATCATTTTATCAATCCATTGGTCTTCATGAAGTGTACAAAATATTGCTATAAGAATTGCCAGTGCAAAAATCACCACATATGCAATCCCACCCAATAATAGTGTATTGCCAATCAATGGTTTGATAACATCCAGAACCGGCTGTCTGTATTTCAATGACAGTCCAAAGTCTCCATGGAGAGCATTAGTAATCCATTTTACATACTGTACCGCAATTCCCTGGTCAAGCCCAAGCCTTGTTCTGGCTGCATCAATTTCCTCGCTGGTCATCATTTCCAGAGAGTCTCCATAGAAAGATTGCAAAGGATCACCCGGAGCAAGTCTTGCAAGCCAGAAAACGGCCACAGACAGTATGAACATAACAACCACAAGTAAAAAAATCCGTTTCAGAATTCTAACGCCGATTTTATTTCCTTTACTCATCATTTTCCTTTCCCAATTTCTCTTCAAGGGTAAAAAAAGCTATGGCATTCAAAGCCATAACTATTTCTGAAAAGATCTTGTTATTCTTTGACATAACATTTTAATACACATACAAAATATGTGGAGACTATATGTATTAAAATGCTTTTGTTGTCACAACACGCCTCATGTTGTTAATATTATTCTAACATCTATTACTGTTTCCACAACCCCCGTGCGGGGATATTGAGCCAGTCGGTTTTGGCATGGATATATATTCCAAAATTGTTTTTATCTGTTCTTTATCTTGACACCTTTATCTCTTTCTTCATGAATTCCAGAAAATTTTTTCCTTGTTTGCTTAATTCTTCACCGCGTCTGCAGACACACCCATAAGCAAGTCTTTGCCCTTCTCCTGAAAATGTATATTTTATCGAAGAATATCCCGGAGTCCGCCCTGAAAGATCTTCACCACTGATATTGCATAACTCCCCTGAGCCCAGAAGGCGCTCTACAATATAATCACTGTTTGTTACCAAGATCTACACTCTTTCCCTACACGACGCTCTTCCGATCTCCACCAGATTTCTATAATTGCTCAATGAAAATTCTTCTGAAAATCTCTGGATTAATTTCAGGTCAGATATATTCAATTCTTCTGGCTCTGTTGCTTCATTATTTTTTCCAGTATAAATATTTACGTCTATTTCTGTCAGTATTTCAAATTCAAGATAATTTCTGGAAAGAAAATATTGAAAAGCAGGCAGCTGATTTTTCATTACATAGATAAATCCAATTTCATCCTGCCTGGATTTTACTCTTTCCACCATTTCATGTGTATCTGCCGCATAAATCTGATAATGAAGATCATCTTTCTTATGTGCTTTATAATATTTCACAAAAGTATCCGCAAACCAGGAACTGGGATGAAAACATACCTGTAAATTAGTTTTTTCAGAATCCTGTTTTCTCATCTCCAGTTCATCCATACTTTCCAAAATCTTTTTTACATAAATATACGCTCTTTCGCCTTCAGATGTAAGTTCAATTCCTTTCGCATGACGGACAAATAAAATTGCTCCCATATCATCTTCCATAGAATGAATCACTTTACTTACATTTGATTGAGTAGTAAAAAGCAGTTCTGCAGCCTGACTGAAAGAGCCTGTTTTTGCGCAGGCTGCAAAATACTGAATCTGTTTAATATTTAACATATTTTTCCTTATACCATTTATTATATTTTCCGTCTGTTTTATTCTGATATATATGCGATAATAAAGAAATCATCTGATTAATCCACCCGTTTTCAGATACATCAGCAGTTAATCTCCTATCCCTTTTTATTATTTTTAATCAATATCGCTTTATGGCACAGATTTCAAACAACGGTGACTCTCTATAAAGTTCTTTTTCCCACTGTTCATATAATCTGCTGCCAATATCCTGCTCGACTTTTACAGACATACTCAATTCATCCTGCAGAAAACGGATATCCCACTGCGGCCGAATTTCTTTTGTAAGTGGTGCTGTCTCAAATAAACCATAATCAGGCTCTGCCACTACCTCTTCACGTCCATATTTCATCAGACATTCTTTTTCATGTTCTCGCACTTTCTTATAAAGTTCTTCATCAAAAAAATGCCTATGCCAGTTCGCATCATAAGTCAGAAGTATTCCGTTTTTCTTTAAAATCCTGTAAAATTCTCTGTATACACTTTCTGGATGTTCTAATGTCCAGGTTACATTTCTCGATACTATTACATCAAAGGATTCATCAGCAAATTCCATATGATTAACATCCATGTGGAGAAATCGGGGATGGACTCCCATTTTTTCTGCATTTTTCTCAGCACAGGCAAGCATTCCCTCTGAAGCATCTATTCCTGTCAGTAGGTGCCCTTCCTCGCTGAGAATACATGAAAGGAATCCTGGTCCTGTGCCAACATCCAGTATATGCAGTTTTTTTCTGCCATCAAAATTTTTACAGATTTGTTCTTTCCATGCTTTTTTTCGGAAAGATGTCAGTTCCTCCTGTATATAACGATCATAGTCCGTTCCATCTTTCCATTTTTCTTTTCTGCTATTGTCTGAACTATCCATTGTCATTTTCTATCATTTCCTTCCAGTCAATTTCTAAAATATGTTTGAAAAACAGTCCTGTCACTTACACTGCGAACATCTGTTTTCTACAGATATACAGTAATTTTGCGTAAAATTTCCACCAGCATTTTTATAATAAGCAGGCAACTTCACGCCCTTCTTTTTTCATCAGTTTAACATGCTTTTTACTGCATTCCTCTTTCGCACATGGACAATACTCATAAAATCTGCAGCCCTCCGGAGCTGGTTCTCTGATACTGTCACAGTTAACAAACTGAAAATTTTTATCCACTCTCGGTTTCAGAACACATGCCAGAAGAAGTTTCGTATATGGATGTTTTGGATCCTCCATAATTTCTTTCACAGTTCCTGCTTCCACAATTGCTCCTTTATACATAACAATAATTCTGTCACAGATATTTCTGGCCAGAAGAAGGTCATGTGTAATAAAAAGATAAGAAATCTGCTTTTCTCTTCGCAGACGTTTCAGAAGTTCAATCACCTGCGCCTGTACGGAAACATCCAGTGCTGATGTGGCCTCATCACAGATAATAAGCTTTGGATCAGAAATAATCGCTCTTGCAATTGCCGCACGCTGGCATTCGCCGCCACTCAACTGATAAATTTTGCGATTATAATAGCTGTCTTTTAATCCTGCATAACGGATAGCTTCCTTTGCGCGTCTGTCCAGTTCTTCCTTCCCCGGATTTTCAAAATATCTCAGCCCTTGTTTTACCCCATTCAATAATGTGTATCTCGGATCAAAGGAGTCCACAGGATTCTGAAAAATCATCTGAAGATCTTTTCTTACCCCTTTTACTGTTTTATTATTCAATTCTTTTCCATCAAAAATAATCTGTCCGCCGTCAGCATGTCGAAGGTGCATGATCAAAGAAGCTGTTGTACTTTTTCCACATCCGGACTCTCCTACTATTCCCAGACACTCTCCCTTTTCCAGTGAAAAACTTACATGATCCACAGCAGCAAATTTTGTCTTACCATCGGTAAATTCCTTATATAAATCATGGACTTCCAATAAAGCCATGTTATTTCCCACCTCCATTATCTTCCAAATGCCAGCACCATACCCTGTGCTTATCTGTAATGTCTATCTGTTTCGGCATCTCCTTCTTACATTGTGAAGACGCCCTGGCACAACGTGGCGCAAACGGACATCCAGGCATAGAAGTTCCGAAGTCTGGCGGCATTCCGGGAATTCCCTTTGGATCTTTTCCCGATTCGGTCGGAACAGCCTCGATCAATGCCTTTGTATATGGATGATACGGATGAGACAGCAAATCTTCGCAAGAGCCCCATTCAACTATATGCCCTCCGTACATTACTCCAACCGTATCGCAAAGTCCTGCCACTACTCCAATACTATGTGTAACCAGAACAATTGCTGTCTGAAATTCCTTTTTCAGATCATACATCTCTCTGAGTACCTGCATCTGTACTGTAACATCAAGTGCAGATGTCGGTTCGTCTGCCAGAATCAGTTTCGGATTATTAATCATAGCCAGTGCAATCCCCACTCTCTGATTCATACCACCGGACAGTTCAAACGGATAGCTTTTCAGAATCCTCTCAGGCTTTTGCAGTCTTAACTGCTTAAGAAGTTCTGCTACTTTTTTATTACATTCTTTTTTTGAATGTTTCTCTCCATGACAGTTCATGGTTTCCCAGAAATGATATCCTATTGTCTGAACCGGATTACAGGCCTCGGCTGAATTTTGAAATACCATACTGATATCCTGTCCTCTTATTAAGCGTAATTGTTCCTCTGTCATATCAGCAAGATTTTTATTTTCAAAGGTAATTGTACCGCTCATAATATGGGCATTTTCATCCGTAAGCATCATCAATGTGCGCAGGAACGTGCTCTTACCACAGCCAGATTCTCCTACAAGCCCGACAATTTCACCTTTATGAAGTGTCATGCTGGCATTCTGTACCACAGGGGTGTTTCCATATCCAACTGTCAAATTTTTTACTTCCAGTATTTTATCCATATATTCGTTCTCTCTCATTTCTTTCATTTCTCATTGAAATACTGTCTGCAAATACAGAGAAAGGGCCCTTTTACCCGGCCCTTGCTCATAGTTCCTTATTTTTTATTCAGCCATTGTTGTCTGATAATTAAGTGTATAATATTCAGATGGATTTGTCGGACAATTCTCTACTGTATTCTTGAGAACATTCGTAAATTTGGAATGGCCAATTACAATATAACCTGCATCATCTATTACTTTCTGCTGAATTTCAACTGCAAGTTCATTACGTTTATCTGTATCAAACTCTGAATCCAGCTGATCAATCAGTTCATCAACTTCTGAATTACTGTAATGACCATAGTTTGCAGAACCATTTGATTTCAGACAAAGATCAGAGAAATACTGCGGATCACCAGTCGGACACATTGTCATAGAAATCATCATAAGATCAAAATCCCCATTTCCCTGTTTCTCAACTACTGCATCATACGCCCCGGCATCAATCTCCAGACCGATTCCTACTTCTGCAAAAGCATCAGCCATTGCCTGTGCAAACAGAGGAAGTTCCGCTTTTGTTGTGTATGTGCAGATTCTGAAATTCAGTTCATTTCCGTCTTTATCCAGAGTACCGTCACCATTTGTATCTTCATATCCTGCATCCGCAAGAACTTTCTTTGCACCCTCTACATCATAATCATAACCTTTTACTGCAAAACCGCCAAAAGCCGTATTATCCGGGAAGATTGCATTAGCAACAACAGATGCTCCATTGTTCAGAACCTCTGCGTAAGATTCTTTATCAATAGCCATTGACATAGCCTGGCGAACCGCCGGATCCTGCAGAAGTTCATTATCATAATTAAACCAGATTACCTGACCTCTGCTTCCTACCTGTCCGTCAACAACATAATTATCATCATTACGGAAAGTATCAAGACTCGTTGCCGGAATCGTAAGAGTTACATCTGACTCTCCATTCTGCATTGCCATAACTAATGCACTGGTATCATCAATGATATTAAAAGTTGCTCCTTCCAGAGCCGGTGTTCCCTGCCAGTAATCATCATAACGCTCAACAACTGCTTTTTTCTTAACATCATAGGATACGATTTTGTATGGCCCTGTTCCGATCATATCTGTAGGATTATTTGCCGGATCCATTCCATCTGTCACATAATAAACGCCACAAATAGGTGTTGTAAGTGCAGATGTAAAAGACGGAACAGGTTTTGTTGTTTTCACTGTCAGTACCTGTCCATCTGCCTCCATACTGTCCACATACAGAATGTCTGCAAATCGTGCATTCTGGGCATCTGTTCTTTCCCAGCAGTCTTTTACTGTCTGAGCTGTCATCTTTTCCCCATTCTGGAATGTTACATCATCACGAAGTGTCAATACCCATGTGGTATCATCTGTATTTTCAGCTTTTTCACAAAGAAATGGCTGCGCTGACAGATTCTCGTCAAGTACATAAAGAGTCTCTGTGATTCCATAGCGTGAAGTGTACCAGTCATTCCACGCTTCCGCACAATCTATCGTTGTCGGGGACTGCGTATCTGCAAAAGTCATTGTTGTTACTGCAGCCTGAGCACATACCGGAGCTGTTGCAAGGAGTGCAGCAAGTCCTGCACATGTGATTTTGTTCATTGTTTTTTTCATTTAATTTTTCCTTCCTGTTTTATCTTATTTTTTACTGAAGATCTAAACGATCTCTCAGTTTTTCACCAAATAAATTAAAAATTATAACTGTAATAAAGATTGCTGCTCCGGGAATTACAATAAGCTCCGGATTACTTTGCATATACTGTCGTCCGGCACTCATCATTGCTCCCCACTCAGCCATAGGAGTTTTTATTCCCATTCCGAGGAAAGAAAGCGCTGATATTTCCATAATGATCATTCCTATATCCAATGTCGCCGTAACAATCATATTTGGAAATATATTAGGAAAAATATGTCGCACCATAATCCCAAGATGGCTCTCACCACAGACTCTTGCAGATTTGATAAAAGTCTTTTCTTTCAGAGAAATCACCATACTTCTCGACAATCTTGCATATTCCGTCCAGTATACCGCACAAAGTGCCAGCACAGTATTCTCAATACCGATTCCAAGCACACCAGCCACAGCGATTGCCAGTATCATTCTGGGGAAAGCCTGAAATATTGTAGTAATACGATTAAGCAGTGCATCCACCCATCCTCCAAAATATCCTGCTAAGATTCCCAGAGCAGAACCAATGATAAACACTACAATCACTACAATAAAGCTTGCAAAAAGAGAGGTTCTGGCTCCATATAAGATACGGGAAAGTATACATCTTCCAAGTTCATCAGTTCCTAACGGATAATTCTGGCCTGCCGGTGACAGCTGCTTCAGAATATTTGTTTTATATGGATCATTTGGTGCAAGAACCGGTGCCAGTATAGCAATCAAAAACAGCAGTATCAACCAGCAGCTCATAAAATAAAAAAGAAACTGTGACTGCTTTTTACCGTCCTTTGTTTTCGTTCTCATGCTCCTGCCCCCTTCCTGACTCTCGGATCAAGACCTGCATAAGAAGCATCTACAAGGAAATTAATAAGCAGATATAAAAGAGCCAGCCATAATACGATTCCCTGCAGCAATATATAATCGCTGGTTTTTACCGCCGACACTGCCAGCTGTCCGAGTCCCTGCCAGCTGAAAATAGACTCAACAACCGCCGCTCCACCAAGCTGTGTGCCAAAATGAATACCTATCAATGTTAAAATCGGCATCCAGGAGTTACGAAGAACGTGCTGAAACAAAATACGGCTCTTTTTCACTCCTCGTGCTCTCGCTCCCCGTACATACGGTCTTTCCAGTTCCGTCAAGACAGCAGAACGTACCTGTCTTGTGAGTTTTGCCGCTGACTGAAAAGCCAATACCGCCATAGGCAGAGTCAATCCCTTAAGACCATTATCTCCTGTTATAGAAAACACATGAATACGAACACTGAAAAAATACAGCAACAGAAGCGCTGCCAGAAAAGAAGGAAGCGAAATCCCCACAAAAGAAATTATCCTGCTGATATTATCAATTACTCCATCTTTTCGGTAAGCACACAGCACACCTAACGGAATTGATATCAGAATACATACAAACATAGATGCACAGGCCAGAACAACTGTAGAACCAATTTTGCCTTTTAATTCCTGAATCACCGGTTTTCCGGTAGAATAAGAATTTCCAAAGTTTCCACGAAGTGCATTTCCAAGCCATGTGGTGTATTGAACCAGAAATGGTTTATCCAGTCCCCATTTTTCTCTTTGTGCCTGTATTGCTTCTTCTGATATTGTTCCTTTATTTCCATCTCCTCCTGCAAGATATTTCTCAGCAGGATCACCGGGTCCCAGATACATCAGTGAAAAAGATAAAAACGTAATTCCTATCAGAACGATGAAAAGACGACTTACAGACAAAAAAATACGCTTAAACAAATAATCCCCCCTGTAATATCTAATTATCAGATTGATTCTAATCTTTACAACAATTGCACGCAACCCTCCATGGGGGATATTCTTGCATTCAATTTTGGAATACTTATAGTTTTAAATCGCATAGCTACCGTTTCTGCATATTCCTGTATTCGATTTCAGAATCATCATATCCCCTATATGGGGTTGTTGAAAATAATTCATCTTGTTACAATCATCTCATAGTCCTGCGGGACACTCTAACCAAAAGGAGAAACTACATGCAAAATAAAATGGAAAACACAAAAAAGCTGGAGAACAGAATTAAAAATTACTGGGGAATGCGTTCTTCCTATTTTGAAAAAACCAGAGAAAATGAACTTCTCAACTCAGATATCGGAAACAGATGGATTGAAACATTTAATAAGTATGTCTCACTGGAACAAACGGCACTTAACATACTTGATATTGGAACCGGCGCCGGATATTTTGCAATTTTACTTGACCATCTTGGGCATCGCACAACCGGTATTGATCTGACACCTGAGATGATTTCCGCTGCAAATGATCTGGCATCCAAACACCACTCCAATGCACATTTTCTGGTAATGGATGCCATGCATCTTGATTTTCCCGACAACAGTTTTGACGCTATCGTTACCAGAAATCTTACATGGACTCTTCCTGACGTTCCACTGGCTTACAGAGAATGGTTCCGTGTTTTAAAATCAGGCGGAGTACTCATTAATTTTGATGCTAATTACGGGAACAATGTACGCTACGAGCAGAACAATCCTCCTGTTCCTTCGCAGGATACCCCCTTCGATCATCAGCCTCTTATGGATGATATGCGAAAAGAAAACGCCGAAATCACTCTTTCTATGGAAGCAAGCAGACAAAACCGCCCTGTATGGGATCTGAGTATACTTCCTTCCTGCGGCTTTTCAGAATTCGGTGCAGACCTGAATGCCGGCAAAAAAATCATGAAAGAATGGGATCAGATTACATCTCCCATGTTTGTTGTCTGGGCAAAAAAAGAATAAATTTCCATATCTTTTTTACACATGTTTCAAACACGCTCTAACCCAAAGAACTCAAAAATGTAAAAGGCATCCTGACCTTGTAACAAGGTAGAACGCCTTTTTTCATACTGTCCATTTGAATCTGACTGCAGTAAACATTACCTAATAGAATTTTTCTATTGATTTCTTATAAACTGCTACATTCTAACAGTATCTTTACTGAATTTATTCTCTTTTTTGCACTCTCCAGGCGATATTTTACCAGTTCTTCCAGATTTTCAGGAAAGATTAAAACTTATGACAATTTCCAGTTTACAGACTCTGTCTGAAGGTCAACCAGTTTTCTGTAAAGGCCACGTTTCTCCATCAAAGTCTCATGATTTCCCTTCTCAGCAACAATTCCATCTGCCAGAACTACGATCTGGTCTGCTGCTTCGATAGTTCTCATTCGATGCGCAATAACAAGAACTGTCTTGCCTTTAACCAGTCTGGAAATAGCATTCTGAATTTCTGTTTCGTTATCTACGTCAAGGGATGCAGTTGCTTCATCCAGCAGGATAACCGGTGCATCTTTCAGCAGCGCACGGGCAATGGAAAGTCTCTGGCATTCGCCGCCGGAAAGTGTAGAGCCGTTTTCTCCGATCACCGTCTGGTATCCCTGCGGAAGTCTGTTGATAAATTCATCACACATGGCAGCTTTTGCCGCTGCGATCACTTCCTCATCAGTTGCATTCTTTCGACCCACACGGATATTTTCCATGATCGTGTTATTGAATAATACAACATCCTGGAAAACAATAGAAAAGTTTTTCATCAGCATGGTGGAATCCAGAGGTTCAATGTCTTTGCCTCCAAGCAGAATCTTTCCGCCATCCAGTGGATAAAACTTCGCTGCCAGTTTGGCAACTGTACTTTTTCCTCCGCCGGACGGTCCTACCAGTGCAGTAACCTGTCCCTGTTTTGCAGTAAAGGATACATCACGCAATACCGGTTTGTTCTTTTCGTAAGAGAATTTTACGTGATCAAATGTAATATCATAACCATTGGTACTGATATCTTTTTCACCTTTCTCATCCGGATACTCTTCAATCTCTTTCAGACGTTTTACCTGCAAGCTGACGCCAAAGAGTTCTGCCATATTTGACATGGCACCGGAAAGCGGATCATACAGTCTGGAAGCTGCGATCAGGAACAGAATATAGGTAAAAATGTCTGTCTGGTTCTTCATGACAAGACTGTTTCCTACGATGATGACAGTAGCCAGACCAAGTCTGAGGAACATCTGTCCTGTTGTGATCAGGCTGGCTGTTGTCAGCTCGGAAGAAATCTGAGCTTTCTCAGCCGCATCCATCTTTGCATCCAGTTTCTTCAGATATGCTTCTTCCTGGTTGCAGGCTTTGATATCCTGTACGGTTTCCAGGCATTCCTGGATTCCCTCTGCAAGTTCGATCCTTGCCTCCATATGTCTCTTTCCAAGTTTCTGCTGCCACTTTCTTGAGCAAAGCACGATTGCAAAAGATACCGGTGCTACCCAAAGAAGTGCCAGTCCCATCTGCCAGTTAAAGATCAGCAGTCCGATACAAACGATTCCTGTAGAAATCACTGCTCCCCAGAACTGTGGTACTGTATGGGAAAAAGCATGCTCAAAGCTGGCTCAGTCACCCATAATGGTGCTTGTCAGATCAGATAAGTCTCTCTGATGGAAAAATCCAAGCGGCAGTGTTCTGAGTTCCTCTGCAAGGTGGATTCTTCGTCTTGCACTCTCTTCATAAGTTCCTACATAGGCTGCGGTGTACTGAAGATAATGCAGGGTAAACACAACTGCAAGGATTACAATACCTGTAATTGTATAAAAAACTGCGCTTTTTTCACTGTCTGCTGTACCTAATATCGGACTCAGAAGCTGATTTAATACAACTGCAAGTAAAATTACCGGAAACATCAGACTGATATTTGCAAGAATTGAATACAGGATTCCTTTAAACAGATCACTGGCACCCTGATCACTGAGTGCATATTTCTTTTTCAGTGCTTTAATCATGTTTCTCATCCCCCTCTCCTACTTTCCAGGAAACAGAAGTCTGATAGTCTTTCCACATGGAAGCGTAAGTTCCTTTCTTCTCCAGAAGTTCATTATGTGTTCCTCGCTCAATGATCTTTCCGTCCTTAAATACTAGGATCTGGTCTGCATCCTGAATAGTGGAAAGTCTGTGAGCAATCATCAGAACGGATTTGCCTTTTGTTAATTCTTCAAATGCAAGCTGAATCTGGTGCTCGTTTTCCGCATCTGCAAAAGCAGTTGCCTCATCCAGTACAACGATCGGTGCATCTTTCAGGATGGCTCTTGCAAGAGCAATACGCTGATTCTCACCGCCGGAAAGATAAGTTCCACCGCTTCCTACTACTGTATCAAGACCATTCGGAAGCCGATCGATGATTTCTGTACATTTTGCCGTCTCTGCTGCTTTTAATACTTCCTCACAGGTAGCAGATGGTCTGGCTGCACGAATATTTTCAAGGAGTGTATCCTTGAACAGGCGGGTATTCTGGAATACAAATGCAACATGCTCCATCAGATCGCGTTTGTCGATGTTTCGCACATCTGCGCCACCGATCAGGACACTGCCCTCCTGTACATCATAGAAACGCGGGATCAGGCTTGCTGCTGTACTCTTTCCACTTCCTGACGCTCCGACCAGAGCTACCGTTTTTCCTGCCGGTACTTCAAAACTTACGTTATCGAGAGCTTTCTCTGATGCTCCAGGATAGCTGAATGATACGTTTTTGAATACGATTCCTGTGTCTGCAGGTTTCTGTTTCTGAACAGACTCCGGGAGTGTTTTCTCCTGAATGACTGCTTCTATACGGCTGACTGCACTCTTGGCTGCCATAAGCTGTTCGCTGGCAAACATGATTCTGTTCATCATTGCTGTGCAGACTGGTGTAAATAAAGCATAAAACAGGAAGTCCAGAACTGTTTCTTCATAAGAAATCTGTCCGCTGAGTCCGGAAAGAATGATCATTGCAGCCGGGATCAGCAGGACGAAAGTGCTGTTTAATGCTACGGTAAATCCAGTCATCGGGATCCGGCATTTCAGCGCATATCCGGAAGCAAACTTCTCGTACTCTGTGATCGCATTATGGAAGTTTTTGAATGAATAAATGGTCTGCTGGAATACTTTTACAACCGGGATTCCACGGATGTATTCTACAGCTTCTTTGTTCATGATTTCCAGTGCTGTCATGTATTTTGACATGAAGTCTGCGTTGTCTCCACCCATCATCTGTTTCAGGAAAATCACGCTGACTGCCATAGGGATCAGACAGCAGATTCCCATTCTCCAGTCAAATACAAAAATCAGAATGATAACTGCAACAGGCATTACAACTGCACCTGTAAGATCAGGTAACTGGTGGGCAAGGAAGCCCTCTGTAAGACCTGCGTTATCATCAATTACTTTTCTTAAACATCCGCTGGCATTCTGGCTGAAGTAGCCAAGAGGCAGTTCTACAATGTGGTGGACTGCTTTTTTTCTCATATTAGTCGCAGTACGGAATGCTGCCAGATGTGAAAAGATCAGTGCCAGGAAATAAAGGAAAATACTCAGTACAGAAAACAGCAGTGCCATCCATGCGTAATGGCTGCTTCCTGCTGCAAGTGTCACATCTCCCCGACTTAATCCATGGATCAGATCGCGGATCACAAACCAGATACAGACAAAAGGCAACATGGAAAAGATAGTGCTGAGACCTGCAAGGATACATCCAAGGATTGTCAGCTTGTGGTAATTTCCTGCATAAGAAAACATTTTGGAAAGCTCATCGCTTTTTTCTTTTTGCATGAAATTTTCACTCCTTTCGTAAGTAACGGGAACCATATCCCGAATTACATTTCGTTATACCGGATATTGATTCCCGCCATTTTTTATTTTTATATCATAACTGTTCAGTACATTCACGGAATAATGAACTGCTGAATAGTTATTTTATATTACAATTATCAGAACCAGATTTATAGGATTACTGCTCAGACAGGTTCTCTTCGCAGAAAAGCTGGATGCAGTCGTCTACCATTTTTTCGTCATATTCTGTGGAGATTCCGGATGCAAGCCAGTATGCGTAGTCGCCTGCGTCATATTTCGCAAGCGCATCTGCATCGCTTCCATAACGGAATTCAATGTGATAAGTTGTGTCGTTTGTGTCCGGTGCAAGATAGAAATATGTAAATTCTCCGGAGTCTGCATCATCACTTTCGAATTCATACAGACCACGTGTCTCTTCTATTCCTACATAATGGTATGTATGAGAGAAGAGTTCTTTTTCATCTTTGTCATAGCCTTTGATGGTCTTTGTGTCACCATCAAATTCTACAGTTGCCATATCCTGTGTGAATCCGCAAAAGTATGCTCCGCCGCCATCTTTATAAGCTTCTACTGCTTCTTCACCGTAAACTTCACCTGTTACCATAGATTTCAGTTTCTCATAAGCTGCTTCTGCATCGTCTTCTCCTACAATTTCTTTGCAGTCATCAATCCAGGTCTGTGTATAATCGTCTGCAAGGATTACCGGCCAGAGTTCCTGATAGGAACCTGTCAGGTCTTTCAGTAACTGATCTGCGTCCGCCTCATTGTCCGCATCTGTTTTTGTTTCCTGTGTATCTTCTGCACTTGTGTCCTCTGCATATACAGTCTGAAAACCTGACGGAACAGTTGCTGTCAGAACCATTGCAAGAAATACGCTTGTAAATTTTTTCATCTTAATTCCTCCTGTAAAATAAAATTATGGCATCAATTAGCCCTAGCTAACCGATGCCATAATCTTATATAATCTGAAGTTTTCTGTCCATTACCGAGGAGGTGTTATCTATCCATTTAGACACTTGTTCTGTTTCTTATATTCTTCATAAATAGCACAAATATACTTCTATAACTTCCCTTTTTCCCCTGTACGGAACCTATTCTGCAAAAATATAAAAAAATATTTTCTCTATAGTTTGATATTATTTGTGAATCTAAATTGAGTAGGTGTAATTTCGTATACGGATTTAAATGCTGTAGAAAATTTATTGGGATTCTCATATCCAACCTGATGCGCGATCTCTGCTACAGATAATTCTGTTTCCAACAGCAGTTTCTGCGCTGTCTGCATTCTGTAGTTCCGAAGCCAGGAATATACAGATGTGCCATATACACCATGGAAGCCTTTTTTCAATGTAGTCATTGATATCCCGAATCGCTCGGATAATTGTTCAATTGTATAATGCATCGTCAAGTCTTCCGTGATAAACGCAGCAATTTCTTTCGACAGTTTTACCTGATTCTGATTATAATACTCCGGCTCCTGCATTTCTTCCACGCTTCCCAGGTCACTGAGAAACAGTAATAATTCCAGCACTTTTATCTTGATATATCCTGCTTTTCGCTGTTCTCTTACATGATATAATTCAGAGAAAATATGCTCGATCGACGAGTTTGCACGCACAATACAAAGGCGTTTTTCTTTGCAGATATTCTTCTCTATATAATTCAGATCAATATTCAGAAGTTCCATGATCTGCCGCACTTCCGGCAGTAATTTCTCCAGATTGATGATGATAGAGATTCCATGATAGTGATTCAATGGAAATGTAGAAAATGATTTCTTTTTCATCGCAGAACCGATGGATAAATCCCCTGCCGACAAATAGCAGCAACTGTTTTCTCCAAAACTGCATTCATATCTTCCAATATAGCAGTGGTTAATCTCAATAATATTCTTCGCCGTCACCTGATCCTGATTGCAGTATGACATATGCATGTCATTATAGTATAATTCGATGCCGTTAAATACCTGATATACCGTAATCTGACCGTTTCCGGTCTCATTGGATAGCTGATATACTCTGCAATCTGCCTTTAAAGCATCGTCATCTTCTAATGCTTCACCGTACAGCTTTTTACCATCCAGTTCTTCCGGCAGATTTCCCTGGTTTAATAATATATCTATCGCATTAGAAAGAACTTGCTTTTTCATTCCCGGCATTTGGATTCTCCTTGTTCTGTTTGTTTTATCTAACTTATTTTCAAGTATATTAGATAGACAGTACATCGTCAACAATATTGTAAAAAATGCCCTTTGAAATATCGCGAGATTTTTTATATAATTTAACCAAATAACTGTTCCGCAGTTTATTTGGCTATGAGCAAGTAGCGAAGCGGATGATTTTATCCGCTTAACATGACTAGAGGATAATTTTCTATCTATTTGTGCGGATAGATAAAAGTAACAATTCTATATGGAAAGGGGATTATATTTATGAAAGAATATGAAGTTTTTGTAGAAACCATCAATCCTTGTGGCGGTTCCAGACATGCGCAGAGCGAATTTGTCGACGTAGAAGCAGAAAGCCCGGAAGCTTATGTTAAAGAACACGGCAGATTCCCGGTTATGGATACTTTTGAAAATCAGCAGGGAGATGTTGTTATTGTAACAGGAGACTCTAATGGATATATTATCCGTTACACTTTCTCTGAATAGTCTAAAGGAACTGTCAGTGGCAGTTCCTTTTAATCTCCTATATCAGTCCATGTTCTTTGCAGTAATAATAAATACCATCATCTGCCACATGTCCGCAGACTTCCTCTGCAATTTCTTTCAGTTCATCGGAAGCGTTTCCCATGGCAATGCCATGACCTGCTGCTTTCAACATTTCCATGTCATTATTTCCATCACCAAATGCCACGGCCTCTGAACGGTCGATATGATAATGCTCCAGCACTTTCTCTACAGCAACTCCCTTGCTGCCGCCTGCAGGAATAATATCTACAGCGCGATCCCACCATGCTGTGATTTCTGCACCTTTTACACCATCCAGTGCCTGCGCATATTCCTCTTTATAACATCCCATCATGATCTGATATACCTTTTCTCTGGAAAACGCCTCGAAATCATCCGAAACCACTACAACCTGCTTTCCAATTGCAAAATAATCTACCAAATCTTTATCTCTTCCGTTCGCCTCGATCTTATCTTTCGTAGAAAGTGCAAGTGGTCTGTGCATTTTTGTAGCATTTTGAATCAGACGCTGTACATCTTCTGCTGGTATGGAATGATCAAGGATCATACCGTCTTTGTCATAGCAGTAGGAGCCGTTATATGCAAGAAATGTATCAAATTCAACACCCGCAAATTTCGGTATCGCCATTGGCGCACGACCTGTGGCAATGCAGATTTTAATTCCGTTCTTCTGTAAATCTTTTAACGTTTTCAACATCTTTTCAGAAATCTCTTTTCGTTCCATATCAATCAAAGTTCCGTCGATATCGAAAAACGCGATCTTAATTTCATCCATATTTCTTATCTCCCCGGTATATACGTTTACTTTAGATTCTCCCAATCAATTCTTTCATTTCTGTAGAAAAATTCTCTGTCGTGTTCTCCAATTTCACGTAATACGCGGCACGGATTTCCCACTGCGACCACATTCTCCGGAATGTCTTTTACTACTACGCTTCCGGCTCCGATTACAGAATTCTTTCCGATAGTAACGCCCGGAACAATCACCGTACCGGCTCCAACCCAGACATTTTCTCCGATATGTACTGATTTATTGTACTGCATGGCATCCTCGCGAAGTGACGGATCTATTGGATGATTGGCTGTTGCAATGGTAACGTTTGGTCCAAACATTACTTTATCCCCTACAAAGATCTCGCCGTCATCTACTACTGTAAGGTTAAAGTTTGCATATACACGATTTCCAAAATGCAGATTCTTTCCACCCCAGTTTGCACGAAATGGAAGTTCAATGAAACAGTCTTCACCACACTCGGCAAATACTTCTTTCATATATTTCTGTTTCTTATCCTGTTCTGACGGGCGTAACTGATTGAACTCCCATAATTTTTCCATATATATGGACTGCTCGTCTGTAAGTTCAGATACATTTGGATTGTAAATGCTTCCCTGTTCCATGCGTTCTTTTTCAGTCATGATGTTTCTCCTCTTTATTTAACCACAGAGTCTATAAAATCATTCCTATTTTAACATCATTTATCATATCAGGCTACAGTAAAATGCACTTCTTATACTGTTAAAGTCTTATAAGATATCTCCCTGTTCTATCTTTTCTTATTCATACGCAATCATCCCTGCTGTCCGTTTGCCTGGCGGATCATATCTTCGACTACGATATCAAAGATTTCTCCGATGGAATTACAATATTCCAGAATTTTCCACGGTTCATTTGTGTGGAAATGAATTTTCACCAGGTCTTCATCTCCTGCTGCAATGAGACTGTTTCCCTCAAAATGTTCTGTAATATAATCTGAGATTTCATCCTCATCCAGATCTTCATCTCTTCTTTCAATTAATAATTGTGTGTCATAACGATATGCGAACTGATCGTCTTCCGCGTCAATTGAATGTACTGCCATTTTATAAAGCCTCCAATATTAATTATCTGTATATTCTCTTATACCGCCATTGATAGTTGGCTGTATTTAACAGCATTATACCACTATTCTCTCAATAATCTATCTATGATCAGCAAAAAGTTCTATGGTCTATGATTTTTCTGCCATTACCCATGCAAATGCTTTCGCAGTTCTTATATCTGGTTCCCTAAAATGATTTCCCTGGTTCCACTCCAGAGTACAGTTTATCCCGCATTTCATGAGCCAAGTATATCCTTTTTGGATACAGTTTCCAACCTGTGACATCACAGGATTTCTCGTTTTTTATTCTCTGTCACCAAGACTCAGGTAAACTGTCTCACTGTTTATCTCGTATTCTTTCATATAGGCAATAAATCCCGGAAACCAGACAGATGGCGAAGCTGCTGCAACACCAGAAAATATATTTGTCTGATATACTGCCCATAATGAAAATAAACCAGCAAGGGAGTATCCTCCAATATAATATGTCTTGCTTTTATCTGTACATAGTGTCAAAATCTGCTCCAATGTCCTGGCCGCACCATCACCAAAGTCTTCATTTCCAAACACTGCAGGTGTTTTCCATGGGGACAACTCATGGTTCCAGTCATCAACTTTCGCAGCAATAAATCTGAAGTCTATTGAACTCCGTTTCCTGATTTCCTCAACCTCATTCTCAAGAACAGATAATTCATGGTCACCAGTCAACTGAATCAAAACAGTATTCGCATCCGGGTTTCCATACTCATATATAGTCACCATTGATTTCCTCTCCATAGTAATAATATTCTGTATCGATAATATCTAACCCGCAAACAACCTTAAAATTTTCTAATTTCACTGAATCCATTCTTTTAATGCCTCTGAAACTTTTTTATCAATGTCTTTTCTTGCCTTTTCGCACTCATCCGGGTATTCTTTTGCAGCTCTGAAAACAAACTTCAGGACAAATTTAACGCCTATAGGCAATGCGATACGCATCATGGATTCCGGTAATACGAAATGAGTGCCGTGCTCATAGATCAGAGTTTCATATTCACAGGTATGAGGACGTTCTTTTAATCTCTGATCCATACGGCGGATATATTTTCCGGCTTCCCAGAATGAATCATCATCTGCACCTACAAGGATTAATTTTCTTCCTTTTCATTTCTCTATCATATGTTTTAAAACAGCAGTTTCGCTTTTAAATCTTTTGCTGCACACAATAACCAAAAAAGTGCAACAGTTCATTGAACATTTCTCACAATTTTGCTTTTTTAACTGCATTAAGTTGCACAGGTCATTTGTCCATTGTCTTTGCTATAGTCAAATTTTCCGTCATTTTTATTTGGCAAACCAAAAGTTGCTTAAATGATCATACTCATTTTTTAAATCTCATAATCCGAAAACGGCGCAGGTTCTGCGGACACATCGTAGAAGTGCCACCATTCACATTTGTATGCCTGAAATCCTACGGATTCCATTACTTTTTTCAGATATTCTCCGTTTCTTCTGCCGACTTCAGAATGACCGGAATAGTTTAGAGCCGCACGTTCATCCATAGTGTCAAACGGAGAAGGCATTTCGATTTCATTACCATATTTGTCCGTCAGCGTAACATCTACGCACATTCCATTCATATGAGTAGGACGAAATTTCTTAATCTTTGTCATATCCGGCGGCCGGGCAATGAAGTCATCGTTTGGCATAATCTCCCAGAATCGCTTCTGTGCCCGGATCGGGCGATAGGCATCCCAGATTTTTACCTGATAGCCATCTTTTTTAAAAATTTCTTTAGCCTTTATCAGAATCTGTGCGGTATGCTCGTCCAACCAGCAATCTGCTGACTGATACACCTGCATACCAGTAAAATTATCCGGCGTGGCATATCTCAACTCAATAATAAAATCTGAAGATAAATCTGTAAGTTTGATAAGGTTTCCTTTTCTTTCCATAGGCAGTTACTCAAGACTTTCTTTTTACTAGAATCCAATTCCCGTTGCAATTCCCAAAAGAATTGCCTGTGTTGCAAATAATATCAAAAACAGTGGTGTGAACCACTTATACCATTTCTGTAAGGAAATTCCACCCAGACCGCAGATAATAACGATGTCAGCTGTTGGCCAGAAAATATTGGAAAGTCCGTCGCCAAACTGAAAAGCAAGGACTGCTGTCTGTCTGCTTACTCCAATGATATCCGCAAGCTGTGCCATGATCGGCATGGTTGCAGAAGCCTGGCCTGTTGCAGATGGAATGAAGAAATTAATCAATGTCTGTACCACAAGCATTACCTGTGCGGAAACTGCGTGAGGTGCATTTTTCAGTACATTTGACAAACCGTAAATAACCGTATCCATAATCTGTGCATCCTGCATAACAACAGTAATAGCTTTAGCAATACCAGTCAGTATACATCCCCACATAGCAGTTTTAGCGCTGTCAATAAACTCACTGCACCATTTGTTTGGAGACCATTTACAGATTGCTGCGGCTATCATGGACATGAGAAGGAACAGACCACAAAGCTGTGGAAAATCCCAGCCCCATTTGATCAGGCCAAACATAAGTACTACCAGTACAACTAACACATCCAACAGAACCAGTCCATCTTTTAAGGTAAAACTATACTCATTTAATTCATCTCTGTCAAAAGCGTGGATATTTTTTTCTCCAAATACAACAGATGCGCCCGGATTTTTCTTAATTTTTCTGCCGTACATCATTACATAGATAATTGAAATTACCATGAAGATCACGAAACAGATGGTACGATATCCGGTTCCGGAATAAAGTTCTACACCTGAAATTGTCTGGGCAATTCCTACAGAATATGGATTCAGCGTCGCGCCCATAAATCCAACAAACTCGCCAACTGCAATAATGGCAAATCCGAACATTGCATCATAGCCCAAGGCAACTCCCAGGCCTACAATCAACGGATAAAATCCGTAGAACTCACTTGCCATGCCAAATACAGAGCCCCCAAGACCAAAGATCAACATAATGATCGGAACCAGAAGGATTTCTTTTCCCTTTAGCTTCTTCAGGATAGTTCCAATTCCTGCGTGGAAGGCACCGGTTTTTACCACAACACCAAAAGTTCCGCAGCAGCAAAGAATCATGAAGATTACATCAGCTGCCTCCACACACCCCCGATACAGTACGCTGAAAAATCCAAGGAATCCGGTAGTAGTAACTTCGGATTTGTCAATGGTGTGATAAGTTCCATCAATGGCTACATTTCGAATTCGTCCATTGATATTCATTTCCTGATAATCATAAGTTCCAGATGGAATGATCCATGAGAGAATCGCCACCAGAAGTACCACTGATGCTACAATGATCAGGGTATCCGGCATTGCCAGTTTTCTTTTTCTCTTTTCAGTCATAAATGCCTCCCCCTTTTATGTAGGTTAATTACAGTTTCATTTCATATATTCTGTACACATTGTACCACACAATTATCATTTATTAAATCCAGAAAAATCGGTTTGATGGTTTGTCTTCACTGATGATTATTTTTCCAGTCTCATCCTGTTAGTCTACACTTACCGCTATTTTATCACACCTTAAACCATAACGGCAACTTCTCATTCCACCCGTTATTTCTTTCTTTTGACTTTTACAAAAATATATGGTACTGTTAGTTAGAAGCATCTAACCATCTAGTTAATCAACTACCTGATATTCAATTATTTGGTTATAAACAGGCATCAACACGGATAATTGTATCCGCTCAGTTTAAGGAGAATATTGTATGACACCGGAAAAATATAAACAACTCTCTATCAAAGAATTTACCCAGGCGGCCAAGGTCTATGACAGCGGACATGCCGGTATTTATGAGATGTGTAAAGATGACTATCCGCCAATCCTGGCAGAACTGGAAAAGGAAGCTTTCCAGGATGTTCTGGACTGTGGATGTGGAACTGGTCCAATGATTCAGTTACTTCATGAAAAATATCCTGATAAACATTATGTTGGTCTTGATCTCACTCCTGAGATGATCAAGGTCGCTCAGGCAAAGGAACTTTCCAACACGGAATTTCTTGTTGGGGACAGTGAGAATCTGCCTTTTGCAGAGAAATCTTTTGATACAGTCATCTGTTCAAACAGCTTCCACCACTATCCTAATCCGCAGGACTTTTTCAATAGCGCATATCGTGTTCTGCGAAAAGGTGGTCGTCTGGTTCTGCGTGACTATACCTCTTCGGATTTTATAGTCTGGTTGATGAACCATCTGGAAATGCCACTGGCTAATCTATTCGGACATGGTGATGTGAAAATACATAAAGCTGCAGAATTTGTTGCAATGGCAAAAAAAGCCGGTTTCACAGTGCTGACTATGGAAAAACAGAAAGGATTCCGGGCACATCTTGTTGCACGAAAATAACAGCTATTTGACAAAAGTCTCCTGCTTATTGCTACTCACAATTAAGCAGGAGACTCCACTCTCTAAATCCTCATAAAACCAGACATCATACACCCGCCTGCTGCGCCCGCGTCCATTACCTGCTGCAACCGTTCCAGGTTGATTCCCCCAATTGCATACACCGGCACCGGACAGGCTTTGCAGATTTCTCTGACAAATTCCAGCCCTTTTCCTTTTAATCCTTTTTTACATTCTGTTTCAAAAATTGTCCCAAGAATGATCTGTGTCGCTCCGTTTTTCACAGCAATGTTCATATCTTCCATACTATGGCAGGAAACACTGATCTCCTGAAACTCTCTTTTTAATCGAATTCGCTCCTCGTGCCCCATAGTCTCAAGTACAGGAATAGATATATGAATATTCCTGCAACCTAAATTGTGCGCTACAGAAATTCTGGAATGCAGAAAGCAGCATACACCACTTTCACTGCACATTTCCAGAATTTTTTCTGCCAGCATCTCATACTCTTCATTCGACAGATCTTTTTCTCTTAAAATCACTGCATGAGGACGCAGATGAATCACCTTTTGCATCTGCTCAAGAAAATCTCCCTGCACCAATGCGCGATTTGTAATCGCGATGGTATATTCATATTGTTTACACATAAATATAATCATTCAGAACCGGCTGCAAGCCGCCCTGCTCCATGTCATCATACATTTTACTAAAAGAACGGTCATCGTTGATCTCAAACTGTTCGTCTCCGACATCCGCATCTTCTTTTCCCTCATATTTTTCTTCATGATCACCAATTCCGGTGGAAACACCTGCGGAAACCTTGGTTGCACAAATCTTTGTGATTCCATTTCGAAACTCAGCACTCTCACGACTGGACACGGTAATTCCCGCAAATGGCAGAAATATACGGTATGCACATAATACCTGACAGAGTTCTTTCTCTCCCACATCACGCGGATTGATCTTGTCATTATTCACGATCGGACGTAAGCGCGGACAGCTTAAAGATAACTCTGCATGGGGATATTTACGGTTAATGTAATACACATGAAGCGCAGTAGCCAATGCATCTTTTCGGAAGTCGTCAAGCCCCAGAAGTGCCGAAAATCCGGCTCCTCTCATGCCTCCCATTAATGCACGTTCCTGTGCATCAAAACGGTATGGCCAGACACGTTTATGTCCCATAAGATGAAGCGTTTCGTATTTGTCAGTATGGTAAGTTTCCTGAAAGACTGTTACATAATCCACACCACACTCATGGAGATATTGATACTCATCCACATTCACCGGATAAATCTCGATACCAATATTTTTGAAATACTTTTTCGCAATTTTAACAGCTTCCCCAATGTATTTCACATCAGAATATGCACGGCTCTCACCAGTCAGAATCAGGATTTCTTCCATTCCTGTTCTTGCAATAACCTGCATTTCATGGTCGATTTCTTCAAATGTCAGTTTTTTTCTTCGTATATTATTATAACAGTTAAAGCCACAGTAAATACAGTAATTCTGACAATAGTTTGCAATATATAACGGAGTAAAAATATAAACGGTATTTCCAAAATGATTTCTGGTAATCTCCTCCGCTTTTCTTGCCATCTGCTCAAGATACGGTGCCGCTGCCGGGGATAAAAGTGCTTTAAAATCCTCGATGGAACATGACTCATGAGAAAGTGCCCGTTCTACATCATTCGTTGTATATGCATCGTAATCGTACTCATCCATCGCCCGAAGTACTTTATCTTTGATATCTGATTCAATGACCTGCATGCCTTCCATATACTCCATATGGTTGGTACGAAAAGACGGATCTTGTTCCAGACGGTGTTTTCTCTCCAGTGCTGCCGGTGGGAGTTTATCACTATCTACAAAATATACCTGATTTTCCTCATTCATAATTTCAGCTTCCCCCTTAGCGTAAAAATCCAGTCAGCGGATCGGATGCGCTTCCGCCTCTGGCAAGTACTCTTCCCATTCCGGTAAGATAAGCTTTTCGACCTGCTTCGATGGCCAGTTTAAATGCTGCTGCCATCTCCGGTACATCTCCTGCTGTGGCGATTGCTGTATTTGCCATGATTGCTGCTGCTCCCATTTCCATAGCTTCACATGCCTGTGATGGTTTTCCGATCCCTGCGTCTACAATGATGGGCAGATCAATCTCATCGATCAGTACCTGAATCATGGCTTTTGTTGCCAGTCCTTTATTACTTCCGATCGGTGCAGCCAATGGCATAACCGCTGCTGCTCCGGCATTCTGGAGATCCCTTGCCACATTTAAATCCGGATTCATATATGGCAGCACAACGAAGCCTTCCTTTGCCAGAATTTCTGTTGCTTTGACTGTCTCATAATTATCCGGAAAAAGATATTTTGCATCACGCATAATTTCTATTTTTACAAAATCTCCGCATCCCATGGCTCTGCTCAGCCTTGCGATTCTGACAGCTTCTTCGGCATTTCTCGCACCAGATGTATTTGGAAGAAGTGTGACTCCTTTCGGGATGAAATCCAGGATATTATCCTTTTCCTGAGTATTTGCACGTCGAAGTGCAAGGGTGATGATCTCTGCACCACCCTGTTCAACTGCTGCCTTGATCAGATTCAGGTTATATTTTCCTGATCCGAGAATAAATCGACTCTTAAATTCTTTTCCGCCTAATACAAATTTATCTTCCATTGTGTTTTCTCCTCTTTTTCAGTCATATTCTATAAATTTTCAGGCTCTTTTTCAGCCTCCTCCGACAAATCGTAAAACTTCGATCACATCTTCATCCTGAATTGTCACGCTTCCGAACTGCTCTTTCTGGATGATCTCTAAATTTCGTTCTACCACCAGATGCTCCGGATTAAATCCGTTTTCTATCAGATACTCCAGTAGATTTTTTCCGGCAATTTCTTTTGCCTCTCCATTAATCTTTACCATGGATATGCTCCTTTCTAACACCATGAAAGTATACAAAAAGGCACCGGACAACATACTATTCCTGTTGTCCGGCGCCTGAAATGCTCTGTGAAAAGTGGTGCCCCCAGTTCACACAAAAAACAGAGAGCACGATACACAAGTCTATTCATTCACGACATATATTTCCTATTTCCCTACGTTGGCATTATCCAAATCAGGTTCCAGGTCAAGACTAATCAAGTCTACTCTCAGCCCATCTGTTTG
>OODK01000424.1_pt1 | contig 39779 bp, 36 predicted proteins | sample 1671371 | NCBI WGS metagenome assembly OODK01 (sample SAMN06348150, study PRJEB24527) | human gut metagenome | biome: human gut; feature: ankylosing spondylitis patient; material: feces | host: Homo sapiens | place: China | collected 2015-10 | reverse complement strand
ACGATGCGGGTACCGCAACCCGACATTATCGAGCATTTTGGCAACGCAGTTGCCGTGCCGCAGCCGCCGGAGCGGTGCTTAAGCCGTAAGGCGGGAATTGTGCGGCGTTGCCTTTACTTTTGCAGCAAGGTTATTCCGCTTTGGCAGCGGCGATCTCGGCGGCATCCGCCTTGCTGAACTCGCCCAGGGGCAGCACCAGCTTGGCCAGCAATTCCTGCGGCAGGTCAGCCAGCAGGGCACTTTGGTCAGCCTCGGCATCCACAGCGGTAATGATGTGGGACACGCCGTCCTCGTCCACTTCAATGCGGGCATAATGCCCGGTGGCGATAAAGGCGCAGTCCAGCTTGGCGGCCTGCTCGGCCAGCAGCGGCAGCAGCGTGGCCGGGGCGGCGGGGGAGTCGGCAGTATCTTCGGCGGTAAAGGTCAGCACGGCAAAGCCCTGCTGCTGCAAAATGCGGTAGGCTGCTGCGGCATCAGCGCCACTGTTCAGCCCCAGCAGCACTTTGTCCTGCTTTTCAAAGGTGTTGAAACCATCCATTGTCTTTCTCCTTATTTTATAGTTGGAGGGGGCGTTATGCCTGGCGGCCGCCGTACTTTTTGCTCTGCTCCACGGCCATGCGGTCGCAGCGCTCGTTTTCGGGGTGGCCGGCGTGGCCCTTCAGCCAGTGGTAGGTAATCTTGTGCTTTTCGCTTTCTTCCAAAAGCGGGGCCCACAGGTCAGGGTTCAGGGCGGGGGATTTGTCGGCTTTTTTCCAGCCGCGGGCGCGCCACCCCTTGGCCCAGCCTTTTTCCAGCCCGTTGATGACATACTGGCTGTCGCTGTACAAATCGATGGCGCAGGGCTCTTTCAACTGGCGCAGGGCTTCCAGCAGGGCGGTCATCTCCATGCGGTTGTTGGTGGTGTTGGCCTCGCCGCCGGAAAGCTCCTTCTCGTACACTTTCTGTGCGGTACGGAACCGCAAAATGGCCCCCCAGCCGCCGGGGCCGGGGTTGCCGCTGCACGCGCCGTCGGTATAAATTTCAATCTGTTTCATTCGTAATCTCCCATGATCCGGTAATACTATTTATTATAGCGTGTCCCTGCAAAGATGGCAAGGCGTTTGACAAGTAACCACAATCCGTTTATAATAAATAGTAATTGCAATGTTGTGTATGAAACCGGGCCCGGCCGCACCTTTTCAGGTGGACTCTTCGCGCCCAGCCACTGTCTTATAAGGGTAGACCCACCCTTTAGCAAAAATACATAAATCGCAAACAGGCGCAGGAAATGTCGGCGTGTACAGAGCGGTATACGTCAGTCCTGCTAGACGAGAATCGGAGGTTTTCATGGAAGAATTCAAGCCTAAGCGTAAAAATAACAACTATTCTGGCACCGACAAGGCCGGTGCGCCGCGCCGCGCCCCGCGCCAGAATCATCAGAATAAGCCCCCGCAGGAGAATAGCACCCCGGCCAATAAGCCCCGCCGCCGTCCTGCCCGCCCGGCCGCTGCCGAAGCTGCCCAGGCCCCGGCACAATCCGTGCCTGCACCGCGCCCGCGCCGCCCCCGCAACACACCGCAGGGGGAGGGTCAGGCTCCGCACCAGCAGCGCCGCGGCCGCAAGCCCCAGCAGAATAACAATGCCCCCCACTACGAGATGACTCCGGCCATCCCCATGCATATCTGCCCGCTGGGCGGTCTGGGTGAAGTCGGCAAAAACATCACCCTGTATGAGTGCCAGGGCGATATGATCCTGGTCGATTGCGGCCTCGTCTTCCCGGATGCGGATATGTTCGGCGTCGATCTGGTCATCCCGGATTTCACCTATGTGCTGGAGAACAAGGACCGCATCAAGGGCCTGTTCATCACCCACGGACACGAGGACCACATCGGCAGCCTGCCGTACCTGCTCAAAAAATTCAACGTGCCGATCTACGCCGCCCGGCTGACCATCGGCCTCATCAAGAATAAACTCGAGGAACACGGCTTGGCATCCAGCGCCGTCTTCCACGAGATCCGCCCCCGCCAGAAGGTCAAGCTCGGCTGCTTCACCGTCGAACCCATTCACGTGAACCACTCTATCCCCGACGCGCTGGCTTTCGCCATCGAGTGCCCGGCAGGCGTGGTCATCCACACCGGCGACTTCAAGGTCGACTACACGCCGCTGTCCGGCGATGCCGTCACCGACCTGTCCACCATTGCCGAGTACGGCCGCAAGGGCGTGCTGGCTCTGCTGTCCGACTCCACCAACGCCGAGCGCCCGGGCTTTACCGCGACGGAGCAGACGGTGGCCGAGGGCGTGCGCGGCCTGTTCGGCAAGGCAGGCAAGCGCCGCATCATCGTGGCGACCTTTGCCTCCAACATCTACCGCGTGCAGCAGATCATCGACCTGGCCATTGAGTCGGGCCGCAAGGTGGCCGTCAGCGGCCGCAGCATGGTCTCCAACACCGAGATGGCCCGCGAACTGGGGTACCTGCATGCCCCTGACAATGTGCTGATCCCCATCGAGGAGATCAACAAGTACCCGCCGGAAAAGGTCGTGCTCATTACCACCGGCAGCCAGGGCGAGCCGCTGTCTGCGCTGTCCCGCATGGCGCAGGCCAGCCACCGTCAGGTCAAGGTCGGCCCCAACGACTTTATCATCATCTCGGCCCGTCCCATCCCCGGCAACGAAAAGACCGTTACCAAGGTCGTCAACGGCCTGCTGGCCCTGGGGGCCGAGGTCATCTACGAGAACATGTACGACACCCATGTTTCGGGCCACGCCTGCCAGGAAGAACAGAAGCTTATGCTGACCCTGGCGCACCCGCAGTACTTCCTGCCCGTGCACGGTGAGTTCAAGCAGCTCAAGCGCCACGCCGAGACGGCCGAGCACCTGGGCTATATCCCGAAGCAGAACATTTATATCGCCGAGAACGGCCAGAACATCCGCCTGTCTGCCGATGGTATGACCGTGGAGAACACCGTTACCGCTGGCGCCGTCATGGTGGATGGCTACGGCGTGGGCGATGTGGGCAATGTGGTCCTGCGTGACCGCCACCACCTGTCCGAGGATGGCATCATCATCGTGACGGCTGCTGTGGATGGTTCCACCGGCCAGGTGCTGTCCGGTCCGGATCTTGTCAGCCGCGGCTTCGTCTATGTCCGCGAGAGCGAGGAACTGATGGACGGTGCCCGCATGCAGGTAGAGATGGCCCTGGACCGCAGCCTGAGCGACAATATGCACGATTGGGCCAGTGTCAAGGCCCGTGTGCGCGAGGCACTTTCCAGCTATATCTACCGCAAGACCAAGCGCAGCCCGATGATCCTGCCTATCCTGCTGGAAGTGTAAGACCACTCCAAACTGATGTGAAAATGTGAGGGATTTGCCATGAAGCAAAAGCAAGGCCTGGATCTGGCAGCGGTCATCCTGCTGCTGCTCATTGCCTGCGCGGCTTTGGCCGTGCCGGTGGCGTTGCTGTCGCCCAAATGGCTCATTGCCCCGGCCGTGCTGGTCGTTGCAGCGCTGGGCGTACTGTGGTATCAGCGCCGCCGTCTGCGCACCTTTGTGGCCAAAAACCTTTGCAGTACGGACTTTGAGAACAGCCGCATCCAGTACAGCCTGACCGGCCTGCCCATCCCCACGATGCTGATTGCAGACGGCCGCGTGCTGTGGTATAATACTATCTTCCGGGAGGAAGTGCTGAACGGCACCGATGCCGTGACCCGGCCTATCGACCGGCTTTTCCCGGAACTGGACCTTGCGGTCTGCAGCCGCCCCCACGGTCAGGACTTGACCGTAGGGAACAAGCGGTTCACCGCCTACGCAGGCGCCGCCAAGGGAAGCCGCGGGGCCAACATCGTCTACCTTGTGGACGATACCGTTTATAAACAAACGCTGGAGGAATACACCGCCAGCCGCCCCGCCTGTCTGATCATCGTGATCGACAGCTACGATGAACTGTTCGACGACATGAAGGACAGCGAGCAGGCCAAGGAGCTGGAAGCTATCAACAGTCTGCTGGAAGCGTACATCGCCAAAAGCACCGGTTTCCTGCGCAAGATCTCCAATAGCCGCTACATTGCGGTAGTGGAGGAACGCGACATCCACTGGATGCTGCAGGAACGGTTTGAAATTCTTGACCAGGTGCGCGCGCTGCATCCCGGCGGCTTTACCACGCTGTCCATCGGCGTAGGTCACGGCGGCAAGACTTTGCAGGAATGTCACCAGATGGCCCGTGAGAGCATCGATATTGCCCTCGGCCGAGGCGGCGACCAGGCGGCTGTCAAGACCGTAGACGGCTTTGAATTCTACGGAGGTATCTCCCACGGTGTCGAAAAGCGCAGTCATGTGCGCAGCCGCATCATCGCCAACGCCTTGTGCGACCTCATCAAAAAGAGTGACAGCGTCATCATTATGGGCCACCGCATGAGCGACCTGGATGCCATCGGCTCGGCCATCGGTGTGCTGCGCATCTGCAAGATCTGCGGCGTCCCGGCGGTCATCGCTGTCAACAGCGACGCTACCCTGGCAGGCCCGCTGCTGAAGACTTTCATCGATGCAGGCGAGGGACACAACTTCATCCTGCCGGACCAAACGCTGGATGTTATCACGCCCCGCACGCTGCTGATCGTGGTGGATACCTACCAGAAGCGCCTGCTGGAAAGCCAGAAAATCTACGAAAAGTGCAAGCGCGTTGTTGTCATCGATCACCACCGCATGGCGGTCGGCCATATCGACAACCCGCTGCTGCTCTACCACGAGCCTTACGCCTCCAGTGCCAGCGAACTGGTGTGTGAACTGCTGCAGTTCCTGCCTAAAGAGGATAACATCACCGCGCTGGAAGCCCAGGCCTTGCTGGCTGGCATCATGCTGGACACCCGCAGCTTTGCGCTGCATGTGGGCGTGCGCACCTTTGAGGCTGCCGCCTGGCTGCGCAGCCGCGGCGCCCAGACTGCCGATACCAAGCTGCTGTTCAACACCTCGAAAGAGGAGTACGAGGCCCGCGCCCACATTGTGGAAAGCGCCTACATTTACAAAGGCTGTGCCATCGCCCTCTCGGAGGAGCTGGATGCTGGCATGAACGTAGTGCTGCCCATGGCGGCCAACGATCTGCTGACCATCAACGGCGTGGACGCCAGCTTTGTGGCTGTCGCCAAAAACGGCGGCGTCAACATCTCTGCCCGCAGTATGGGCGCCTTGAACGTGCAGGTCATTCTGGAGCCCTTGGGCGGCGGAGGTCATTTGATGATGGCCGGTGCCCAGCTGCATGACTGTACCCTGCAGGATGCCGAAACGCGCATCCGTGAACAAATTGACATTTACCGCGCCGCCCAGGCTGCCCAGCAGGACGCGGCACGGTAAAAATAGAGACATACGGAGGGAATCTATATGAAGATCATTCTGAAACAGGATGTCAAGACCATCGGTAAAAAAGACGAGATCCATGAGGTTTCGGACGGTTACGCCCGCAACTTTCTGTTCCCCCGCGGCCTGGCTGCTCCCGCAGACGCCGCTGCCCTGAACCAGGCCCGCACCAAGAGCGAGGCCAAGGCCCACCATGAGGCAGAAGCCCGCACGGCTGCCGAGGAGCTGGCTGCCAAGATCAAGGGCCAGGTCGTCACCGCCAAAGTCAAGGGCGGTGCCTCCGGCAAGCTGTACGGCAAGGTCACCGGCAAAGAAGTCGCTGAACTGCTGACCCAGCTGACCGGCACCGAGATCGACAAGAAAAAAGTTGAGCTGCCGTCCGCTATCAAGGAGTTTGGCAGCTATGACGCCGCTGTGCGCCTGTATGCCGGCGTTGTCGCACCGTTCAAACTGAAAGTGGAAGAACTGTAAAGCCAACCAACTTCACAGGCAAAAGGAGGGGAGTCTGCCATGCCGAGAAATGAAGAATTGAGCCTGTCCAGTCTGGGCATCCAGATGCCCTACAACATGCAGGCCGAGCAGAGCGTGCTGGGCGCCGCCCTGATGGATGAAACGGTGCTGAACCGCCTCATCACCGATATGGAACCTGAAATGTTCTATTCGGATCAGAACCGCGCCGTCTACGAGACGATGCGCTCTCTTTACACCGAGAGCGAAGCCGTCGACCTCATCACGCTGGTCAACGCCCTGGGCAACAACGGCACCTTTGCCGGTGCAGACGATGCCAAGGTCTACGTTACCCACCTGGCCGAGACGGTCCCGGCTATCTCCAACGTCGATTCTTACTTAAAGATCGTCCGGGAAAAGTACCAGGCCCGCCGCCTGATCGAAGCCGCCCGCAGCATTTTGAGCGAGACATCCTCCGGCGAGGATGCCGACATGCTGCTGGAAAGCGCCGAACAGAAGATTTATGACATCCGCAGCGGCCGCGATAAATCCGGCGTCAAGACCATCCGGGAATCCATCCTGGAAGTTATCGACACCATGCAGAAGCTGAGCGGTGCCGACCGCGACAAGTTCGCCGGCATCCCCACAGGCTTCAACTACCTGGACACCGTGCTTACCGGCCTGGGCCGTTCGGACCTTATCATTCTGGCCGCCCGCCCCGGTATGGGCAAGACCTCCTTCGCGCTGAACATCGCCACCAACGTGGCGCGTCAGCAGAAGGTTCCAACCATCATTTTCAGCTTGGAAATGACCTGCGAACAGCTGACCGACCGTATCCTTTCCAGCACTGCCAACATCGACAGCCAGGCATTCCGTACCGGCCGTCTGAACAACTCCGACTGGAACGATTTTGCCCAGGCTACGTCGCTTTTGTATAACGCACCCATCTATATGGACGATTCCTCCGGCATTTCGGTGCCGGAGATCAAGGCGAAGATCCGCACCATCAACCAAGATCCCAAAAAGGAAAAGATCGGCCTTGTCATCATCGACTACCTGCAATTGATGCAGAGTGCCAAGCGCACTGAGAGCCGCGTGCAGGAAATCAGTGATATTACCCGAAACCTGAAGATCATGGCCAAGGAACTGAACGTCCCGGTCATCGCTCTGTCGCAGCTTTCCCGTGCAGCGGAAAAGACTACCGGCCGTTCGGACCACCGCCCCCAGCTTTCCGACCTGCGTGATTCCGGCTCTATCGAGCAGGACGCCGATGTCGTGTTGTTCCTCTACCGTGCGGCCTACTACAACTCCCAAAACGGCGAGGACAGCCAGGCCAACGAGAACGAGGCCGAGTGCATCGTGGCAAAGAACCGTCACGGTGAGACCAGCGTTGTGCGCCTGGGCTGGGACGGCGCGCATACCCGCTTCAGCAACCTGGATGTGAGCCATGAGTACTGACGCGGAAAAAACTGTACAGTGTATCGAGGAGACTCTGTTGGCCTACTGCCGCCAGCAGGGTCTGTTCAAGTCTGGCGACAGAGTCATTGCAGCCTACTCCGGTGGAGCAGACTCTATGGCTTTGTTGCTTTTTTTGCTTCGGCGGCGCAAAGACTTGGCTATCGAAGTGCTGGCCACCCACGTCAACCACGGTATCCGCGGTGCGTCGGCCCGGGCTGACGCCAACTTTGTCACGGCGTTCTGCCGCCGGAACGGGGTAGAACTGTTCCTGTATGATGCCGAGAAAGAGGGGGTGCCCATCCCGCCCCAGCCCAGTGAGGAATGGGCGCGGGAGCTGCGCTATACCTGGTTCGACCAGTTGGCCGCGCGGGAAGAAGCGCTGATTGCCACGGCCCACACCTGTTCTGACCAGGCGGAGACGCTCTTGTTCCGCATGGCGCGGGGAACAGGCCTGCACGGGCTGGCAGGTATCCCGCCCTGCCGCGGCATCTACCGCCGCCCCTGCCTGTGCCTGACCCGCGCCGATACCGAGGCATACTGTGCCGCCCTTGGGCAAAACTATGTGCAGGATGAGACCAACGCCGCCGACCTTTACGCTCGCAACCGCATCCGCCACACAGTGGTGCCGGCGCTGCAAAGCGTCAACCCGGCGGCGGAGCAGGCGATCGCCCGCCTGTGCCGCCAGATGCGGGCACTGGATGATTGGCTGACCGCCGAAGCAGCTGCGCTTTTGCAGGCGGCTGCTGTGCAGGGCGGCTATGAGGTCGAGACCCTCTGCCGCGCCCGCGGCCCGGTGCTGGATGCAGCGCTGCATGCGCTTATCAGCCCTGTGCGGGACGCCGAAGAAAAGTATGTAAACCTTCTGCGTTTCCTTGTTTTGCAGCGGGAAGGTGCCCTGCAATTGACGCCGGAAGTGACCTATAAAATCAAAAACGGCGTACTGCTGCGCCTGACCCCGCAGGGCATAAAACCGCCGCCGGCCCCGCCGCAGCCCCTTGGTGAGGGCAGTTTTAGCCTTCCGGGTGGTTATTTTGTGGAATTTCGGCGCGTAAAGTATGAAGAATTTCTAAAAAATCAACCAATTTTCAAAAAAGACTTAAACTGTTGTGCGGATTGTGCTAAAATACAAGGGAATGTTATGCTGCGCACACGGCAGCCGGGGGACAGTTTCCGCCCGGCTGGCAGGCATGTACGTAAAACACTCAAAAAATATTACAACGAACTGGGCGTCCCGCTGGATGAGCGGGCGCTGCTGCCGCTGCTGGCCAGCGGCAGTGAGGTGCTCTGGCTCTGGGGCAGCGGCTTTGCCGAAGGCTGCGCCCCCGATGCGTATACGCATGAAGTGCTGACGGTGAGGACGGAAAAAACAGGGGAGGCATAAATTATGCAGAGTGTCATGGATCGGGATATTGACCATATCCTCGTCTCGGAAGAACAGCTCAAGACCCGCGTGGCTGAGCTGGGCACGCAGATCAGCAAGGACTATGCAGGCAAGAATCTGCTGCTGGTCTCCATTTTAAAAGGTTCGGTCGTCTTTATGGCGGACCTGATGCGGGCTGTCAGCATCCCGTGCGGCATCGACTTTATGGTCGTTTCCAGCTACGGCGGAGCCAACACGTCCTCCACGGGCCTTGTCAAGATCATCAAGGATCTGGACGCTGACCTCTCCGGTAAAGACGTGCTGATCGTCGAAGATATCCTGGACACCGGCATCACCCTGTCTCACCTGGTGCCGATGCTGAAGATGCGCAACCCCAACAGCGTTAAGCTCTGCACCATCCTCAGCAAACCCAGCCGCCGCAAGGCGGACATTGAGCCGGATTACTGCGGCTTTGAAGTTCCTGATGAGTTCGTTGTCGGCTACGGTCTCGACTATGACGAAAAATATCGCAATCTGTCGTATGTCGGCGTCCTCAAGCCGGAAGTGTATTCCAAGTAAAGCCCGGGCGGGCGTAAAATCGTCCGGCCTCGCGCCGGATTTTAGGAGTTGATTTCTTGCAGCGCAAACCTCGTTTCAGCGGCATCCTGCTGGTTGCCGTGCTCATGGTAGTGGTACTGCTTTTCGTAAGTCTCTCGCCGCTGGTGGCGGCTTCGGCTTCCAAGCATGTCAATTACTCTGACATCTACTATTATTTCCAGAATCAGCAGGTGACCTCTTACCGGCTGGACCGCAACACCAACGTCCTGGAGATGTGGCTTAAAGAGGGCAAGAAGCCCCTGCCGGAGGATACGTCCTCCACGGCAGATCTGCCGTCTGGCGGCTTGCTGACCAACCTCAGCGGCAGCCAGGACAATGACGACGAACTGCCCGCCAACGGCGGAACCGTCTACGTCAGCTATAAGCTGCCCTACGGCGGCGACTTCAACACCGGTAAGATCACCGAGTTTGTGGACGCTTACAATGAGGCCAACCCCGACGCCCCGATGATCTTCGACTACGTGGCCGTCAAGACCAGCGTGCCCTGGCTGGAGATCATCTTCTACTCGGTCATGCTGGGCAGCGTCGGTATGCTGTTCATGTCGATGTACCGCGGCGGTGCGGGCGGCGGCATCATGAATGTCGGCCGTGCCAAGGTCAAGGACCAGCAGGAGAGCCAGCGCAAGGCGACCTTCGCTGATGTGGCTGGTGCTGATGAAGAAAAGGAAGAACTGCAGGAAGTCGTCGAGTTCCTCAAGGCTCCAGGCAAGTTCAATACCCTGGGCGCACGTATTCCCCACGGCGTGCTGCTGGTGGGCCCTCCGGGTACTGGTAAAACGTTGCTGGCCCGTGCCTGCGCAGGCGAGGCGGGTGTGCCGTTCTACGCCATCTCCGGCTCTGACTTTGTCGAAATGTACGTCGGTGTCGGTGCCTCCCGTGTACGTGACCTGTTTGAAAAAGCCAAAAAGACCATGCCGTCCATCGTCTTTATCGATGAGATCGATGCCGTGGGCCGCCAGCGCGGCGCCGGTTTGGGCGGCGGCCATGATGAACGCGAGCAGACCCTGAACCAGCTGTTGGTCGAGATGGACGGCTTCGATGCCAACGATGGCGTCATCGTGATGGCTGCTACCAACCGTGCCGACATCCTGGATAAGGCGTTGCTGCGTCCCGGCCGTTTTGACCGTCAGGTCTATGTCGGTTTGCCCGATGTAAAGGGCCGTGAGGAGATCCTCAAGGTCCACACCAAGAACAAGCCCCTCGGCCCCGATGTCAGCCTGAAGACCATTGCACGTTCCACGGCTGGTTTCTCCGGCGCTGACCTGGAAAACCTCGTTAATGAGGCTGCGCTGCTGGCAGCCCGCAAGGGAAAGAAGGCCATCACCGAGCCGGAGATCGAGGAAGCTTCCGTCAAGGTCATGATGGGCCCCGAAAAGAAGAGCCATGTGGTCACCGACGAGGAGCGCCGCCTGACGGCCTACCACGAGACCGGCCACGCCATCACCGGCTACTTCAGCAAGCACCATGACCCGGTGCATCAGATCAGCATTATTTCCCGCGGCGGTGCAGGCGGCTATACCATGTACCTGCCCGAGAAGGACCCCAGCTACGTTACCAAGACCGCGATGTTTGAGAACATCGTTACCTCCCTGGGCGGCCGTGTGGCTGAGCAGCTGGTGTTGGAGGACATCTCCACCGGTGCTTCCAGCGACCTGGAGCAGGCCACCAAGACTGCCCGCGCCATGGTTACCCGTTATGGCTTCTCTGAGCGGCTGGGCCCCGTGGTCTACGGCGGCGATCCCGGCGAGACTTTCCTGGGCCGCGACTTCGGCCAGGGCAAAGGCTACTCCGAGGCGATTGCATCCGAGATCGACAACGAGATCCGCGACATCGTGGATGAGGCCTACGAGACGGCCCGCCGTATCCTGACCGAACACATGGCCGAACTGCACAAGGTCTCGGCCGTGCTGATGGAGCGCGAGAAGATCAGCGGCGAAGAGTTCAAGACCCTGATGGAGGGTGGCACCCTGCCGCCCTATGACCTGGCCAACGGTAAGACCGCCGAACCGGCAGCACCTGCCGTCCAGGCCGAACAGCCGAAATCCGATACGGATGCCGAGCAGGTTACGGACCAGCCCGACGTGCAACAGTAAAAAGTAGGTGTGAACCATGGATCAGAATTTTTCCTTGATGGCGCAGTCCCGCGCCAACTATTATACGGCCGGTAGCCCGGTCCAGTTTGTTCGCGTAGAACTGCTGAAAGGTGACGTCACCGGCGAAGTTGCGGTTTGCCTGACCTTCAAAAACGTCGGCACTGAGCCGCTGACCGGTCTGGTCGTCCATTTCAAATGTAAGGACGCCGCAGGCCAGGTCCTGTGCGAGGACGATTTCTATTACGAGCAGCTCAATGCCCAGCCCGGCGAGGTCTTTGGCAGTGACGATGCTGTCTATGTCAGCGATACGCCGGTCTCCAGCGTGGAGGTCGAGCAGGACCGTGCGTTCCTGAACGGCCGCGGCGTCGATCTGCGCGCCTACAAGCGTGTGCGCCTGCAGCTGCCCCGCGTGCTGCCCGCCTCCATCGCCCGCACCCTGCAGAACCGCACCGGCAACGCCCAGCTGACCTGCGTGCCGCAGGATAACGAGTACGGCTGGTTCTGCGCCTGCGGTGCATTCCATCCCAATGAGGAAAACTCCTCGGTCTGCTCGGAGTGCGGCGGCGACCGTGCCCAGATCAAAGCGACCTTGACCAACATCCTGGAGGATGCCCGCCGTGCGGCCGAGCGCCAGCAGCAGGAAATCAATGCCGTGGCCCAGCAGGCTGCCCCGCAGCAGCCCGTGGCCCCCAAGGCTGATCCCGCCGCCACCGCTGCCGCTGCCCAGGCTGCCATCAACAGCCAAATCGAGGATGACGCCGGTGCTACCGCCGCCTACGACCCCAAGAGCTTTGCCGCCCACGACGAGGAACAGGACGAGGAGGACGAGCGCGTCCGCCGCTACGCCCCCAAGGGCCGTCTGTTTGCCGATGATGACGACGATGACGAGGACACCCAGATGTACGACACCGACGAGCTAGATGACGATCTGGACGACGATGATGACGAGGATTACGCCCCTCGCAAAAAGCGCGGCCGCTATGCCGATGATGACGAGGTGAGCGAAGACGATGAGATGGCCGAGCGTATCATCCACTGGGCCCCGCCGATCACTGCCATTGTCTGTGCGCTGATCATTGCGGTCTCGCTGGTCTATCATTTCGTCCTGGCGTAAAATACGGACATAATGAAAGCACGGTGCTCCACGCAGGGCACCGTGCTTTTTGCGTATCGGGCAATTGTTTACAATTTGGCAATGGATACCGCCCCACTGCTGTGCTATACTACTCAAAAATAAGAAGGGAGCCAACGCTTATGTGTACGGCAGCATCCTACCGGACCAAAGACCTGTACTTTGGCCGCAACTTGGATTATGAATTTTCTTACGGGGATGAGGTGACCATCACCCCGCGCAACTACCCGTTCACGTTCCGTCGGGCGGGGGAGATGCGCACCCACTACGCCATGATCGGTATGGCCTATGTGGCCGAGGAGTATCCGCTCTACTACGATGCTGTCAACGAGAAAGGCCTGTGCATTGCAGGGCTGAACTTTGTGGGCAACGCCGCCTGCCAGTCGGAAACGGACGGAAAGGACAACATCTCGGTGTTTGAACTGATCCCCTGGCTGCTGGGCCAGTGCGCCGACTTGAACGAGGTACGCGCCCTGTTGGCCAAGCTGAACCTTGTGGACATCCCATTTAACGCCCAGCTGCCCACGGCAAAGCTGCACTGGCTCATCACTGATCGCACCGGCAGCATCACGGTGGAGGCCGTGGCCGATGGCCTGCATGTGTACGAGAATCCTGTAGAGGTGCTGACCAACAACCCGCCGTTCCCGCAGCAGATGGCCATGCTGGCCAACTACCGCGCCCTCAGCCCCCGGACCCCGAAAAACACTTTCGCTCCTGGCGTGGATCTGCCGGAACTCAGCCGCGGCATGGGCGGCATCGGCCTGCCGGGCGACCTTTCCTCGATGTCCCGCTTTGTCAAAGTGGCCTTTACCCGGGGCAACTCGAAATCGGCCGACGACGAGATGAGCAGTGTCAGCCAGTTCTTCCACATCCTCGGCTCGGTAGAGCAGCAGCGCGGCTGCTGTGAGCTGGATGACGGCAAGTACGAGATCACCCTCTACACAAGCTGCTGCAACGCCGATACAGGTGTCTATTACTACACGACCTACGATAACAACCAGATCACCGCTGTGTCCATGCACCACGAAGATTTGGACGGTGTGGCCCTCGTGCATTATCCCATCATCCAAAAGCAGAACATTTTCTGTCAGAACTAAAAGTAAACCGAAAACGCCCCGCGGCCTTGCCAAGCAAAAGCAAAGCTGCGGGGTGTTTGATTTTATAAGAAAAATGTGTAAGGGCAATACCGCACAATTCTAAGTGCCGATACGGCGAGCGAGGTGCGGCAGATGCTAAGCTAAAAGCGCAGATAATACTTTGTGTATTATCGAGCATTTTGGCAACGCAGATGCCGTGCCGCAGCCGCCGAAGCGGTGCTTAAGCCGTAAGGCGGGAATTGTGCGGTGTTGCCTAAGGTTTAGTCAAGCTCAATGCCGCAGGCACGCAGGGCACGTTCAAAAGACTTGGGGTTCTTGTACAGGATGCCGGTGATGCCCAGGTTGTAGGCGGCCTGGGCGTTGACCTTATTGTCATCGATGAAGATCGACTCGTCATACGCCAGGTTGCAGGTCTGCATCAGGGTGGTATAGATGGCCGGTTCCGGCTTGCACAGGTGCACCTCACAGGAGGCAACACCGCCGTCAAACAGTGAGAACCATTCCCTCTGGCGCAGCTCGTCCATAATATCCGCTGGGATGTTGGTCAGGTAGTACAGGCGGTATCCGGCGGCTTTCAGCTTTTGCATGGTGTGCACAGTGGATTCCTTCGTGCGCAGGATGGTGGGCCACTCGTCGATGACGGTCTGCACCTCAAATACGCGGTTGACGCGGGCGGCGTTCTCCAGCATCGCAGCGTTGCCCTCTTCACGGGTGATGGTGCCGCGGTCCAGGTCCTGCCACTCCTGGCTGCCAAAGGTCAGCTCGTACACAATTTCCTCGGCGCGTTTGTTCATAAAGTGGTCCATCAGAAAATCTTTGGGATTAAATTGCACGACCACGCCGCCGAAATCAAAAATAATATTTTTATACATAAAACCCTCCGCAAAAGAGAAGTATTGATTCCTTACTTGGTTTCTAAGTATATCAGTATACCATAAATTCACCGATTTGTCCAAGAAACAATTCCACCCTTACCGCATACAATAAAGCGGCGAAAAATCGCACACCAAAGGGGGAGTGGACCATGACGCTGCGTGACCTGGCCCGGAAGGATGTGATACGCCTTTCCAATGGCGAAAACCTGGGCCGCATCGATGATATTGAGTTTGAGGAAAAATCTGCCCGCCTTACCGCTGTGGTGCTGCATGGTCGCAGCCGCTGCCTGGGGCTGTTGGGCAGCGACGACGACCTTGTGATCCCGTGGCAGAGCATCAAAACCATTGGCACGGATGCCGTAATGGTGGAGCCTGACCCGGATGCCGACCTGCACCGCCACCGATAAAATCGTATAATTTATGTAAAACCTGCGAAATTCAAGTGCAATTATCTGTACAGTATGCTATAATAAATAAAATTACAGTACCGTGGGGGAAAATGTATGCAAAAACAGCAGCCTAACCGAAAAGTACTGCTGTTTTTGGCCACACTGGTGGTGCTGGCAGGCATTGTAGGGGGTGCGTTATTCTTGATTGCCCCGATCTGGCAGCCCGGCACACCAGTCGCGTATATGCCAGCACTGCCGCAGACGGAAGCCGCCGCCGAGAGTGCGCCGGCACAGCTGGTGGACCTGAATACCGCCGATGCCGAAACCTTGCAGACCCTGCCCGGCATCGGCCCGGCCAAAGCGGCAACCATCATTGCCTACCGGGTAGAGCACGGCCCCTTTGCGGCGCTGCAGGATGTGGCCAATGTCCCCGGTATATCAGAGCAAATGACAGAAAAATGGGCAGGCCTGGCACAGACGGGAACGCCCGCCGAAAAGGCACCATAAATAGGGAGGAATCACCTTGGAAAAGTCCGAGAGCATCTTTATCAACCGTGAGCTGAGCTGGCTGGACTTCGACAGCCGCGTGCTGGCGTTGGCCAAAGAAAAAACCGTGCCCCTGGGCGAGCGTCTAAAATTTGCCGCCATCTTCGGCAGCAATATGGACGAGTTCTTCATGGTCCGCGTCGGCTCGCTGTACGACCAGACGCTGGTGAAAAACAACAAGACCGATAACGTCACCCACATGACGGCGGCGGAGCAGATTGCTGCTATCACGCCCCGCGTGGCCGAGCTGCAGACAAAGTGCGACAAATACTTCCAGCATCTTGTCACTGCTCTGGCGCAGGAGGGCTACCGCAAGGTGGACTTTACCAAGCTCAGCAAGCAGCAGGAGCATTTCTGGAAAGCTTATTTCCAGCGCGAGCTCCTGCCGCTGCTCAGCCCGCAGATCGTGGATTCCCGCCATCCGTTCCCGTTTTTGAACAACAAAGATATTTACTACATGGCCCAGCTGCGCAGCAAAAACGACGGCGTTTGCTACGGCATCGTGCCCGTCAGCAGTCAGTTTGAGCGCGTGCTTTTCATCAAGGACGGCGAGGAGACCTGCTTTGCCTTCGTGGAGGAGCTGGTCGCCCACTATGCCGCTACCATCTTTGCAGGCAGCAGCGTGCAGAAGCAGTGCCTCTTCCGCGTGACCCGCAATGCGGATATTACCGTGGACGAGGGCATGATGGACCACGACATAGACTTCCGCGATGTCATGAGCGACCTGCTGAAAAAGCGCCGCAAGCTGGCGGCTGTGCGCCTGCAGTTCTGGCCGGACGCTCCGCAGGAGATCGTCAAGTTCCTGCGGGAGAAGCTGGTCGTCCCGGCGGACCGCTGCTATGCCCAGACCTCGCCGCTGGATACCGGCTGCCTGTTCAAACTGGCCGGCCGCATCTCCGGCGACGGCAGCCACAACGCCATGTTCTACCCGCCGGCCAAGCCCATGCAGGCCCCGGCAGGGTACGACCTGTACACCGAGGTCCGCAAGCACGATGTGCTGCTGGCCTACCCATACCAGAGCATCCGCCCGTTCATCCGCATGCTGCTGCGCGCTGCGGCGGACCCGGACGTCGTCTCCATTAAAATGACGCTGTACCGCATGGCCAGCGACTCTCAGATCGTCAATGCGCTGATTGCCGCTGCAGAAAACGGCAAGGAAGTCGTGGCCATGGTCGAGCTGCGCGCCCGCTTTGACGAGCAGAACAACATCGACTGGTCCAAACAACTGGAGGATGCCGGCTGCACGGTATTCTACGGCTTTGACGATTACAAGGTCCATTCCAAACTGACGCTCATCACCAGCCGCAAGGATGGCAAGTACAAATACTTGACACAGATCGGCACCGGCAACTATAACGAGAAAACCAGCGAGCTGTACACTGACCTGTCCTTCATTACCACCCGCCAGGAAATCGGCGAGGAAGCCAGCGCCGTGTTCAACAACATGGCTCTGCAGCGTCTGACCAGCGAGGCCGACACCATGCTGGTAGCGCCGCTGCGCTTCAAGAGTGTGCTGCTGGAGGAGATGGACCGCCAGATTGCACTGGCCATGCAGGGCAAGCCTGCCTCGATGATCCTCAAAAACAACTCCATCAACGACCCGCAGATCATTGATAAGATCAGCGAAGCCAGCTGCGCCGGGGTGCGTGTAGACATGATCGTCCGCGGCATCTGCTGCGTGCGCGCCGGCGTGCCCGGCCGCACCGAAAATGTGCACATCCGCAGCCTGGTGGGCCGTTACCTGGAACACTCCCGTATCTACTGCTTCGGCAGCGGCGAGAATATGCGCATCTACATCGCTTCCGGCGACTTCCTGACCCGCAACACCGAGCGCCGCGTCGAAGTCGGCGTGCGGGTGGACGACCCGGCTATCGCCAAAAAGCTGCGCGGCATTTTGGACTTGCAGCTGCGGGATACCGTCAACGCGCGGGAAATGCAGCCGGACGGCACCTACACCAAGGTCAAGCCCGCCCCGGGCCAGCCGCCGGTGGACAGCCAGATGGCCATGTTCGGCTATTTCCAGAACGGCTTTGAGCAGGCCGCCGAAAAGTCTGCCCCCGCCGTAAAGCCCGTGGCTAAACGTGCGGCCGCCGCAGCCCAACCCGCTGTGCGTGCCCGCAAGGCCGCCGCCCTGCGCCCAGCCAAAACCGGCCTTTTGCAAAATCTCTTTGGCCGTAACAAAAAGTAAGGAGAACCCAAAAGTATGAAAACCTGTGTAGTGACCGCCAATTACAGCTGCGACCCCAACAAGGTGTGGCTTTACCTGACCAAGCCCACCCTGAACCACTGGCGCAGCGATGTGAGTGAGTACGAGGAGAGTGACGACGGCCTGAAAGGCGTCGAGCATAACACCGACGGCGGCACGACCGAAATCGTTTTTACCCGCAAGGATAAGGCCCGCCACCTCAGCTGCAACTTCCGCAAAGGCAAGATCAACGGCACCTTTACCGCCATCCTGATGGGCGGCGGCGACTCTACCAGTTTGGAGTGCACGCTGGACGTGGACGGCCTTGGCCTGTTCACCAAGCCCCAGAAGCTGCTGGATGAGCGCCTGGAAATGCTGCGCAAAGCCCTGGGCGTATAATCTGTAAAACGTAAAACGGCGGCGAGAGTTTGTGCCTAACGCATGGACTCCCGCTGCTTTTGTATTGCTGCTCTATTTGGCTCCCCGCCTGCATACAATCTGGTAAAAGGAGGTGGGGACCATGTGGGAAAATGCCGCACCGCAAAGCGAAAACCAGAAACCGCCGCCCCCGCGTCCAGCCTGTGAAAACGGGGGAGACACACTGCTGTGGGGGCAGATGCTTTTTTGTACGGTGGTGCTGCTGGTGGCGCTGGCCGCACGGATGATGGGCCTGCCGTTTTACCCGGAACTGCGCCGCACCTTTGCCCAGGCTATGCAGCCGGAGCAGGATTTTTTCCTGAGCACAGAGCGTTACTTCTCTAAATTTACAGAGAAAGCCGCCGCTGCCATCGCCCAGGCTCTGCCCGCAACGTCGGAAACAGCCCGCCAGCCCCGCCGCAAACCCCAGCTTCCCGCCAACGCGCGTGAGGAAAGTTACACGCCAAAATTCCCGCTGCTGTTCCCGCTGCCCGGCGGTTCCTGTACCCGTACCTCCGGCTACGGCTGGCGCACCGACCCCATGGGCGGTGGGGGAACGGACTTCCATTTGGGGCATGACCTGGCTGCTGCTACCGGCACGCCGGTGCTGGCCGCAGCAGACGGCGTAGTGCGTGTAGCGGGCAAGCATGCCAGCTATGGCAACTACCTGCGCATTTTGCACGCGGACGGTGACGAGACCCTTTACGCCCACATGCAGTATCTCTTCGTCAGCACTGGGGCGGTGGTCACGGCGGGGCAGGTGCTGGGCGTTGTGGGCGAGACCGGCAACGCCACCGGCCCGCACCTGCATTTTGAAATTTTGCACAAAGGGCTGCGCTATGATCCGGCACAGGCGTTGCAGGATGCGGCGTAAAACGCGCCTGCGGCTGCGCGCTCCGGCGGTAACATTGTTCCTGCTGGCCTGCCTGCTGTCACTGGACGGCACCGGCGTGCTGCGCACAGGGCTGCTGTGCGCCATCCTGCACGAAAGTGCCCACGCCCTCGTGTACCGCAAGCTCTGGCACCGCTGGCCGGATCTGGCGCTGTCGCCCTTCGGCATCTGCTTACAGCTTCGCGGCGTGCCGATGACACCCGAAGAAGAACTGCGGCTGGCCTCCGCCGGGCCGCTGGCAAACCTGCTGGCCTGCTGCACGGTGCTTTTGTACATGCAGACGGCGGGGCAGTACAGCTACAGCGGCTACTGGTTTGCCTGCACCAACCTGCTGGTGGGCGGGGCCAATCTGCTGCCGCTGCCGGGGCTGGACGGTGCGCACATTTTACATGGAATGTTTTACAGCCTTGACAAGCGGCACCGAATATGATAAAGTGAAACCTGTTAAATGCAATGAAGGGAACCAGTACGCAGCCTTTCCTGTTCCAGAGAAGCCCCGGTCGGTGCAAGGGGTCAACAGCAGGTATGCCGAATACATCCCGGAGCAGCAGGCTGAATCAACAGTAGGCCGTGCCGTGTACGCACGTTACAGCGTTTGGGTGTACGCAGCCCTTTGTCTGCCGCACCCGCGAAGGCTTGCCGCCGCGAGGGGCAGGCAAACAGAGGTGGTACCGCGAACTTTCGCCCTCTGCCAAATTTCACATTTGGCAGGGGCTTTTATTTTTGCCCTTGCCGCAACAAACGGGAGGTAAATTCCATGACGATTTACGACGAACTGAAAGCCCGCGGCCTGATCGCACAGGTTACGGACGAAGAAGAAATCAAAGAGGTAATCAACAACGGCAAGGCTACGTTCTACATCGGCTTTGACTGCACGGCCGACAGCCTGACCGCTGGCCACTTTATGGCCCTGACCCTGATGAAACGCCTGCAGCAGGCAGGCAACCGTCCCATCGCCCTGATCGGCGGCGGCACCACCATGATCGGTGACCCCTCCGGGCGTACCGATATGCGCAAAATGCTGACCAAAGAGGACATCGACCATAACGCCGAGTGCTTCAAGCGCCAGATGGAGCGCTTCATCGAGTTTGGCGACGGCAAGGCTATGATGCTGAATAATGCCGACTGGCTCCTGAACCTCAACTACATCGAGCTTCTGCGCGAAGTCGGTCCCTGCTTCAGCGTGAACAACATGCTGCGTGCTGAGTGCTACAAGCAGCGCATGGAGAAAGGCCTGTCCTTCCTCGAGTTCAACTACATGATCATGCAGAGCTACGACTTCTACCACCTGTTCCAGAATTACGGCTGCAACATGGAGTTCGGCGGTGACGACCAGTGGAGCAACATGCTGGGCGGCACCGAGCTGATTCGCCGTAAGCTGGGCAAGGACGCCTACGCCATGACCATCACCCTGCTGACCGACTCTCAGGGCAAGAAGATGGGCAAGACCGCCGGCAACGCTGTTTGGCTCGATCCCAACAAGACCAGCCCGTTTGAGTTCTACCAGTACTGGCGCAATGTCGGCGATGCAGATGTCCTCAAGTGCATCCGCATGCTGACCTTCCTGCCGCTGGAGCAGATCGATGAGATGGATCACTGGGAAGGTGAGCAGCTCAACAAGGCCAAGGAGATCCTGGCCTACGAGCTGACCAAGATGGTTCACGGCGAGGAAGAAGCCGAGAAGGCCCAGGCCACTGCCCGCGGCCTGTTCAGTGGTGATGCTGACCACGAGAACATGCCCGCCACCCAGCTGGATGCCTCCCTCGTCAAGGACGGCACCGTCGGTCTGCTGGCTGCCATGGTCGCCGCTGGCCTGTGCGGCTCGAACCGTGAGGCCCGCCAGCTGGTCCAGCAGGGTGGTGTTCTGGTGGATGGCGAGAAAGTCACCGACCCGAAGGCTGCCCTGACCGTCGAAGCGTTGAACAAGGGCGTTGTCATTAAAAAGGGTAAAAAGGTCTACCACAAAGTGACCCTATAATACGCAATAAAGCAGGCCGCTGCCGCCGGAGACACCGTAAGTTCCCGGGGCGGCGGCCCTTTTTACAGGAATTACACAGATTACTTGCCCCCATTGCAGATTTGGGATATAATAAGGGCAGTCGTTGAATTTGTAGCCGGAGGAACCCCATGCCTAAAGATAAGCTGAAAACGATCTACGTCTGCAACCAGTGCGGCGAGACCAGCCCCCGGTGGATGGGCCGCTGCCCCTCCTGCGGGGCGTGGAATACGATGACCGAGGATGTAGTGGCGGAACCGACCAAAAGCAGTTCCCGCGCCGCAGCCCCCGTCCGCGTGACCGGTCAGACGAGCCTGACGCCCCAAAAGCTGAAAAACATCAGCACCACCGAAGAGAAAAGCCGCATCGTCACCGGCATCAGTGAGCTGGACCGCGTACTGGGCGGCGGCATCGTCATCGGCAGCGTTACGCTTATCGGCGGCGAGCCGGGCATCGGCAAATCCACGATTTTGCTGCAGCTTTGCGGCGAGGTCAGCAAAACCAAAAACGTGCTCTATGTCACGGGCGAGGAATCGGTGCGGCAGATCAAACTGCGCGCTGTGCGTCTGAACGTGCCCGAGGACAACATCTCACTGGTGGCAGAAAGCGACGTGGACGAGATCTGCGGTCTGATCGAATCTATGAAGCCGGACCTTGTGGTCATCGACTCCATCCAGACGATGCGTTGCACCGATATTTCCTCTTCGGCTGGCACAGTCAGCCAGGTCAAGGAAAGCTCGGCCCGCTTTTTAAATGTAGCCAAAACGCTGGAAATTCCCACCTTCATCGTGGGCCACGTCAACAAGGATGGCGCCATCGCAGGCCCCAAAGTCATGGAGCATATCGTGGATACGGTGCTGTACTTTGAGGGCGACAAGACCCTGCCGTACCGCGTACTGCGCGCGGTCAAGAACCGCTATGGCTCCACCAACGAAATCGGTATGTTCGATATGACCGGCCGCGGCCTTGCCCAGATCGAGAACCCCTCCCAGGTCATGCTGGAGGGCCGTCCTCTGGGAATCAGCGGTACCTGCGTGGCCTGCGTGATGGAAGGCACCCGCCCGGTGCTCAGTGAAGTACAGGCGTTGGCCACCAAAACCAGTTTTCCCAGCCCCCGGCGGACGGCCAGCGGCTTTGACTATAACCGCATGTACCTGCTGCTGGCGGTACTGGAAAAGCGCGCGGGGTATAACTTCTCCAGCCAGGACGTGTATGTTAACATCATTGGAGGCCTGAAGCTGGACGAGACCGCCTGCGACCTGCCGGTCTGTATTGCGATGGCATCCAGCTTTTTGGACCTGCCGGTGGGTGAAAAGACCATCGCTATCGGCGAAGTGGGCCTGGGCGGGGAAGTGCGCAGCGTGACGCACCTGGAGACCCGCCTGCGGGAAGCCCAGCGCGTGGGCTTTGATACAGCCATCGTACCCAAGCACAATTTAAAAATGATCGATTCGGCCCAGTTCCCGGGCCTTAAGCTGGTGGGCGTCTCCTACCTGCGTGAAGCGATCAACACGATAAAATTAAAGTGAGGAGAAAACCATGCCTGACCAGAATCAACCCAAAGCACCGGCGTTCAACCCAAAGCTGAAAGATGCCATCGTAGCGCTGAAAGCCGAAAACAACCCCAAAAACCTCAATGCCGTTCTCAACGAGCTGGTGCGCTCTCCGCTGCTGGCACCGGCCAACTTTGACCTGCAGGGTCAGTCTGCCCCTACGCCCGGCCCGGATGGCCGCGTGCAGCTGCCCCCCAACACCAAAATCAACCTCATCATGGTCAACAGCCCCGAGGGCAAACACTACTACCTGGGCTTCAGTGATTGGGACGCTGTACATGCATGGCAGAAGAACCCGGAGCAGGGCCGCCAGGTTATCATGCTGCGCTTTGATGATTTCGCCAATATGGTCTCGAAGAACCCGGATGCCTCCGGCATGGTCATCAATCCCGGCGAGAACAGCCTGCGCCTGGAGAAGCCACTGATCGAGTCCGTCAAAAAGCAGAGGGACGAAATCGCCAAGGCCCTGGCCCAGCAGCGCGCCGCTGTCACCCAGATCAAGCCGGGCGACAAGGTTACCATCGTGGAACCCAGCGTCCTGCCGGACGAGCTGGCCGACCCTATCTGCGAAGTGCTGGCTCAGGCTCCCGGCGTCGGCTCTGCCTACCTGCAGATCATGATCATCAACGATGAGGCCAAGAGCTACCTGCTGGTGCTGGACGGCCCCAAGGATGACAAGTTGTTTTCCGCCGTTGCCAAGGCAGCACGCCCCTATCTGATGGGCCGCGAGAAGAAGATCGACCTGAACATCACCACGTCCATCTCTCCGCTGGGTCAGCAGGGCATGCGCGGCAGTGAGCCGTTCTACCGCAAGGGCATCGGTCGCATCATGGACGAGGACGACGACGAATAATCCTGTTTGTACATAGCAATGAAAGCTGCACACCCGTAAAGCGTGAAAACTCTGCGGACGTGCAGTTTTTTATTCGGATTTTCTTGCATCTTGGCTGTAAAAATAGTACAATATACAATATATGTGTTTGTGCATCTGGCACAGGAATCCGAAGGTATGAGGTGTAGGATATGGTTTTGAGCATGACAGGCTACGGCCGCGCCGGCGCACTGCTGCACGGGCGTGACATCAAGGTGGAACTGCGCAGCGTCAATGCGCGTTTCTTTGAGTATTCTTCCCGATTGCCGCGCTCCTGCGCGTTTCTGGAAGACAAGCTGAAAAAGCTGGTGGCTTCCAGGGTCAGCCGCGGCAAGGTGGAATTAAGCCTTTCCATCCAGACGGTCACCGCTGCCGATACCGTGGTGTCGGTCAACTGGCAGCTGGCCGAGGGCTACCGCGCCGCCCTGAACGAGATGGTGGAGCGGATGGACCTGAAAAACGATGTCTCCGTTGGTATGCTTTCGCGTTTCCCCGATGTGCTGACCCAGACTGCTGCCCCCACCAACGAGGAAGAACTCTGGCAAGATGTGCAGTCGGTGGCTGAAAAGGCCGTGGATGCCTTTGTGGCTATGCGCGCCGTCGAGGGCGAAAAGCTGAAAGAGGATGTGGCGGGCCGCCTCGATACCATCGAGACGCTGGTCGGCCAGATCGAGGAAAACAGCGCAGGCCGTGTGCAGGCTTACAGCGATAAGCTCTACGCCCGCCTGCAGGAACTGCTGGGCGACCGCAACATCGACGAAAGCCGCCTTGTTACTGAGGCTGCCATCTTTGCCGATAAGACCGCTATCGATGAGGAAACCGTCCGCCTGCACAGCCATGTGGCCCAGTACCGCGAGATCTTGACTCTGGATGAGCCCATCGGCCGTAAGCTGGACTTTTTGACCCAGGAGTTGAACCGTGAGTCTAACACCATCGGCTCCAAGTGCCAGGATGTAGCCATCACCCGCCTGGTGGTGGAGCTGAAATCCGAGATTGAGAAGATTCGCGAACAGATCCAGAACATTGAGTAAGCGGGGGCATCCATGAAACTGAGCAATATGGTCAATGCAGACCGCGTCATTGGCATCGTCAGCCCGGATTCGGCACCTATCAAGCGCCTGGTGCAGGATGCCCGCGAGAAGGGCGCTTTGATCGATGCTTCCTACGGCCGCAGGACCCAGGCGGTGCTTATCATGGACTCGGATCACATAATTTTGTCCGGCATCCCGCTGGAAAGTATTACCGGCCGCTTTGCCCAGGAAGAAGAAAGCTGAAAGGGAGTATAGAGTATGAAAGGTGAAAAGTATCTGTTTGTTGTCTCTGGCCCGTCCGGCACCGGCAAGGACACCGTCGTGGCAAGCCTGCTGAAAAAACACCCGGAGATCCAGCACACCGTCTCCGCCACCACCCGCACCCCGCGTGAGGGCGAGAAGGACGGCATCAACTACCATTTCATGACGGTAGCTGATTTCGAGGATCATCTGGCCCATGACCAGATTGTCGAGCACACCAAATACTGCGAAAACTACTACGGTACCCTGCGCAGCGAGATTGAGGGCCGCATGGCACTGGGCATCCCGGTGATTCTGGTCATCGAGGTCGAAGGCGCAGGCAACATCAAAAAGATGTACCCCGGTGCCACCACGATCTTTGTGCTGCCCCCGGATATGGAAGAACTGGAGCGCCGCCTGCGCAACCGCGGCACGGAAAATGAGGAGACCATCCAGCGCCGCTTAAAGCGTGCCGAGACCGAGATTGCCAACTCCGTCAACTACGACGAGCATGTGGTCAATGTCGAGGTCGACAGCTGCGCTGAGAGCATCTACTCCATCATCCAGTTCAAGCTTAAGCACGGCGCTGCCGAATGAGTTTGCAGATTGCCCAGGCGGCGGTAGATGATGCGACGATCCACTTTGATAAACTGTATTCCTACTGCATCCCGCCGCGGTTAAACGATAAAGTCTGGCCCGGCAGCATGGTGTTAGTGCCTTTTGGCCGGGGAAATAAGCCCCGGATGGCGGTGGTGCTCTCGGTGGCGGCGCTGCCGGAGGATGCCGACACCCAAAAGCTGAAAACGCTGTACGATGCCGCCCCGGCGGAAGCTCGGCTGACGCCGGACCTGCTGGAACTGGTGCGATTTTTGAAAGATCGCACCTTCTGTACCTGGTTCGAGGCCGTCAAGGCGATTATCCCATACGGTGCCCAGTACCGTGCTGCCGTGGAAAACGGCCGCCCCGTGATGCAGAACCGGCTGTCCCGCTCGACCGAGCGACTTTACACGCTGGCAGGGGAGCTGCCCGCTAAGCCGAAGCCTGGTCCGCGTCAGCTGGCGGCGATGGAAGCGCTGAGCACCGGCCCCAAGACAGCCCGCCAGCTGGATGAGGCGGGCATCTCCAAGGCAACGCTGGACACCCTTTGCAAAAAGGGCGTGCTCACGGTGGCCGAGCAGGATAAGTCGCTGGATCTTTTCGCGGACATTCCGTTTGACCCGCAGCCACTGACCCTCTCCGAAGAACAGCAGAAAGCCTTTGCGACGCTGCTGCCGGACTTGGAGGACGGCAAGCCCCACGCAGCGCTGCTGCACGGCGTGACCGGCAGCGGTAAAACGGTGGTGTTTTTAAAGCTCATCGAACGCACGCTGGAACTGGGCCGCCGCGCCCTGGTGTTGGTGCCGGAGATCAGCTTAACACCGCAGATGATCCGCCGCTTAAAATCCACCTTTGGTAGCCGTCTGGCGGTACAGCACTCGGCACTCAACAACACCGAGCGGCTGCTCCAGTGGCGGATGATCCAGCAGGGGAATGCCGACATCGTGGTCGGCACCCGTAGCGCGGTCTTCTCGCCGCTGCATAATTTAGGGCTTATCATCGTGGATGAGGAGCAGGAACATACCTACCAGAGTGAATCTGCCCCCCGCTACGATGCCCACGACATCGCCAAAAAGCGCGCTGTCATGGAAAACGCCCTGCTGGTCTTTGCCTCGGCCACACCGTTGACCGAGACCTACCACGCCGCCCAAAGCGGCAAACTGAAACTTGTTACCCTCACCCAGCGCTACGGCGGCTGCCCGCTGCCCAGCGTGGATTTCATCGATATGCGCGCCGAGCTGACGGCAGGCAACCCCCGGGAGGTCAGCCGCCGCCTGGCACGCGAGCTGCAGGAAAATCTCGATAATGGGGAACAGAGCATCCTGCTCTTAAATCGCCGGGGCTACCGCACCATCGGCATGTGCACCGATTGCGGCCACGTGCTGAAATGCCCCAACTGCAGTGTACCACTGGTCTACCACAAACCCCAGCAGGCGCTGATGTGCCACCACTGCGGCCAAACGGTGCATCCGCTGCCGACGCTCTGCCCCGAGTGCGGCGGCAAGATCCACTACAGTGGCTTCGGCACCCAGCGTGTTGAGGAAGAACTGGCGGAACTTCTGCCCAGCGCCCGCATTTTGCGGATGGACCAGGATTCTACCGGCAAAAAAAACGCCCACGAAACGATGCTGGCCCAGTTTGCCCGGCACGAGTACGACATCCTGCTTGGCACCCAGATGGTGGCCAAGGGGCTGGACTTTGAAAAAGTTACACTTGTCGGTGTGCTGGGCATCGACTCGCTGCTGTTCGGGCAGGGCTTCCGCGCCTACGAGAGCGTGTTCAGCCTGGTCACGCAGGTCATCGGCCGCGGCGGCCGCGCTGCACTGCCCGGCCGCGCGCTGATACAAACAACCGTGCCGGACCACCCCGTTTTACAGCTGGCCGCCGCCCAGGATTACGAGGCTTACTACCGCGAGGAAATCACCTTCCGTAAGTTTGGCCTGTATCCGCCGTTCTGCGCGTTTTGCGTTATTGGCTTTGTGGGGGCGCAGGAGGGGGCCGTGCTCATCGCGGCCCAGCGTTTCGGCTCGCTGTTGGCGGAACGTGCCGCCCAGCGCCCCGGCCTGCCGCTGCGCATCTTAGGTCCGGCCCCCATGAACATTACGATGCTGAACGGAAAATTCCGTTATAAGCTGACGTTGAAATGCCGCAACGATACCGCGTTTCGCACCCTTTTGCGTGAAACGTTGGATGCTTACGCCAAGGAAAAAATGCCGCAGAAAGCGTCCGTGATCGTGGATTTCAACTCCGACGGTGATTTATAAAATAGAACGTATTGAAAAACAATTTTGGAGGTATTACCCATGGCACTTCGCACCATTGTACAGGACGGAGACCCGATTCTGAAAAAAGTCTGCCGCCCCGTCACGAAATTTGATGACCGCCTCGGCACCCTGCTGGACGATATGAAAGAGACCCTGATCGCCGCCAACGGCCTGGGGCTGGCTGGCCCGCAGGTGGGCATGATGCGCCGCCTGTTCATCTGCCTGGATGACCGTGACCTGCCCGAGGAGGTCCCCGCTAACTACGAGTACAAGTTCATCGAGTTCATCAACCCAGAGATCCTTGAGCTGAGCGATGAGCAGGTGGAACTGTACGAGGGATGCCTGTCTTTCCCCGGCCATAACGGCGCTATCAAGCGCTCCAAGCATGTCAAGGTAAAGGCCCAGGACCGCCACGGTGAGTGGTTTGAGATGGAGGCTGACGATATGCTGGCCCGCTGCATCCAGCACGAGAACAACCATTTGGACGGCATCACCATCATGGACCTGGCCGAGCATTTCTACGAAGACGATTACCCCGAAGAAAACGAGGACTGATATCATGCGTATCCTGTTCATGGGCACCCCGGATATTGCCGCTGCCAGCCTGCAAGCCCTGCTGGACGCCGGACACGAGGTCTGCGCGGTATTTACCCGCCGCGATAAGCCGGTGGGCCGCAAGCAGATCCTGACGGCCCCGCCGGTCAAACAGCTGGCGGTGGAGCGTGGAATCCCGGTCTATCAGCCCTGCACTTTGCGGGACGGTTCTTCGGATGACATCATCCAGGAGCTGGCCCCGGAGATCATCGTGGTGGTGGCCTACGGCTGCATCATCCCGCCGCAGCTGTTGCATGTAGCCAAGTACGGCTGCATCAACCTGCATGTGTCGCTGCTACCCAAATACCGCGGCTCGGCACCTATCCAGTGGGCGGTGCTCAACGGTGACTCCGGGACCGGCGTTTCCATCATGCAGCTGGACGAAGGGTTGGACACCGGTGACGTGCTGATGGTCGAGCCGGTTGACATCGACCCCGAGGAGACCAGCGGTGAGCTGTTTGACCGCGTCAGCGCTGTCGGTGCCAAAACACTGGTCACGGCGCTGGAAAAGATCCCCGCCGGCGAGCTGAAACTCCAAAAGCAGGATGACGCCCAGGCCACGCTGGCCCCGCCGCTGACCAAGGAGATGGCACAGTTCCATTTCACCGAAGACGCAGCCCACATCCACAACTGGGTGCGTGGTATGAACCCCTGGCCGGTGGCTTGGTTTGCGCATGAGGGCAAGCGCATCAAGGTACAGGAAAGCCGCCTAGCGGAGAACCCGCAGAATGCGGCCCCCGGCACCGTGCTAGCCCTTAAGCCCTTGACCATTGCCGCCGCAAACGGCGCAGTGGCTCTGCTGACCGTTACGCCTGAGGGCGGCAAGCCGATGGCTGGCACCGCCTGGGCCGCCGGTAGGCGCTTAAAAGCGGGGGACCGCCTGTGACGCCCCGCCGCCTGGCCGTGAAGGCATTGATCCACCAGGAACAGGCCGGTTACGCCAACCTGGTGCTGGATGCCGAACTAAAAAAGTGTGACCCGCCCATGAACACCCGCGACGCCGCCTTTGCGGCCCGCATCTTTTACACCACGCTGGAGCGCCTGCCGCTGCTGGACTATACAATCGACCGCTACACCAAAAAGCCGGTCGCCAAACTGGACGCCCCGGTGCGTGCCGTGCTACGCAGCGGGTTGGCCCAGGCCAAGTATATGCAGGTGCCCATGTCGGCGGCGGTGAATGAATCCGTCCGACTGACGAAAGCCCTCGGCAAAAGCAGCGCCGCCGGTATGGTCAATGCCGTACTGCGCAAGGCCGTTGTAACCGAGGTACACGAGGACGATTTTGCCACCCCACTGCAGCGCTTGGGCACCTATTACTGCCTGTCACCCGCGGTGGCAAAGCTGCTGTATAACCAGTACGGTGAGGAAGCCTTCGCCATGGCTGGCGTATTTTATGAGCGCCCGGCTACGGCCATCCGCGTCAACACCCTGCGCACCACCGACGAAGAGCTTACCGATTTGCTGCACACCGAGGGCCACAGCGTCCGGCCCGGCCCATGGCCCCATGCGCTGCTGGTGGAGTTCAACGGCTCGCCCGCCGCAAGCCGGGCCTTTGCCAGGGGGCTTTTCCACGTGCAGGGCTTGGCCAGCCAGTTTGCTGCCCTCTGTGTGGGGGCACAGCCTGGCCAGAAAGTAGCGGACCTTTGTGCCGCGCCCGGAGGCAAAAGTCTGACGCTGGCCGAGTGCATGCAGAATCAAGGGAAACTAATCAGTGGCGAGTATGTGGAATCCCGCGTGCCGCTGCTGCGCAAAGCCTTTGCCCGCTGCGGTGTCACCTGTGCCGAAGCCGTGCAGAACGACGCTGTCCGGCTCCGCAGCGATTGGGGCAAATTCGACCGCATCCTGTGCGATGTGCCGTGTTCGGGTTTGGGCGTCATAGCCAAAAAGCCGGACATTCGCTATAAAGATTTGGACGGGATAGAGAATTTGCTGCTAAGCCAGCAGAAGATCCTGCAAAATGGTGCAGATTTACTTGCCGAAAACGGCCGATTGGTGTATTCTACCTGTACAGTCAATCGTGACGAAAACGAGGAACAGGTGAAAACTTTCCTCGAAAATAACCCGCGTTTCCATGTGGCTGTCCCCGCCTTGCAACTGCCTGGCATGCAGCAGGGCGAATATGGCACACTGTTTTTGCCGCATAAAACGGCCACTGACGGATTTTTTGCCGCTATTTTGGAAACAGAAAGTACACAATGATCGTTTATAATAGTAAAGAAGGGAGGAACGCAGCATGAGCGAAGCAACGAAGATTTGCTTATCCGATTTTACGCTGGACGCGCTGACCGCGTATCTTGTCAGCCTGGGCCAGCCGAAATTCCGTGCCAAGCAGATTTTTAAATGGCTGCACCAGAAGCTTGTGACGGATTTTTCCCAGATGACCGACCAGCCCAAGACCCTGCTGGCACAACTTGCGGAAAATTGCACCATCGCAGTGCCCACCATCCGCCGCCGCCAGCAATCCAAGGACGGTACGGTCAAATATCTGCTGCAATTGGCCGACGGCAACTGCATCGAGACGGTTTTGATGCGCTACAAGTATGGCAACACGGTCTGCGTATCCACCCAGGTGGGCTGCGCCATGGGCTGCCGCTTCTGCGCCTCTACCCAGGCAGGCCGCGTGCGGGATTTGACCGCGGGTGAGATTGCCTCAGAAATTTACACCGCACAGAAGGACTCCGGAGAGCGGGTCTCTCACATCGTTTTAATGGGCATTGGTGAACCGCTGCACAATTTTAACAATGTGATGGACTTTTTGGAGATCATCTCCTGCCCGGAGGGGGTCAACATCGGCATGCGCAACATCAGCCTGTCCACCTGCGGCCTGGTGCCCAAGATCGACGAGCTGGCCAAGCGCCATTTGCAGCTGACGCTTTCGGTCTCGCTGCATGCGCCGGATAACGTGACCCGCTCCGGCATGATGCCCGTCAACGATGCGTTCCCGCTGGAGCAGCTGATCCCGGCCTGCCGCCGCTACCAGAAGGAGACCGGCCGCCGCATCAGCTTTGAGTATTCGATGGTGCGCGGCGTCAACGACAGCGATGAGATGGCCCAAAAGCTGGCCAACCTTATTAAAGGCATGGGCGCCCATGTGAACCTGATTCCCATCAACCCCGTGGACGGCAGCCCGTACTCCGCTACGGACGACGCCAACGTGCACCGCTTCCAGCAAAAGCTGGAAAGCCTGGGCGTGAACGCCACGGTGCGCCGCCGCTTGGGCACGGACATCAGTGCCGCTTGCGGCCAGCTGCGCCGCGAGGATGCCCAGCAGGCCGAAAATTGCTGAAAACTACGGAAAGGAACCAACCTGAATGAAGATTGCCGCAATTACTGACATCGGCAGCTGCCGCCAGGAAAACCAGGATAACTACTGCGCGCAGCAGCTGCCGGGCGGTACCGCCTGGGGCATTGTCTGCGATGGTATGGGTGGCGTCAATGGCGGGCGTATCGCCGCGCACATTGCCACCGATACGATGCAGCAGTATTTTGCCCGTCAGATGCGCTCCCTGCAGCCGGGCGGCGAGAAAAGCTTTATCATGCGCGGGTTTGATATTACCAACCGCGCCGTGTATGAAAAAGCCACCTCGGACCCTGAGATGATGGGCATGGGTACGACCGGCGTTTGTGCGTATGCCGGCGGGGGGCTGGCGCATGTGGTCCATGCGGGCGACTCCCGCGCGTATCTTTTCCACGAGGGCGAGATGCGTCAGATCACGCGGGACCACTCAATGGTCCAGCAGTTGGTGGACAGTGGCAAGATCACTCGGGAACAGGCGGCCCAGCACCCCAAAAAGAACCTAATCACCCGGGCGTTGGGCGTTTCGGCCAATATCGTGCCGGAATATAACCGCTGCGAGATCGAAGTCGGCGACATTTTGCTGCTGTGCAGTGATGGCCTGACCAACATGATCTCGGATGAAGAGATTGCACTGGTGCTCCGGGAGGTCCCGTTCTTTGAGGCCCCCAGCATCTTAGTAGATAGAGCTTTGCAGGCCGGTGGGCAGGATAACATCACCGTGCTGCTGATGGGCGTGGAAATTACGGAGGTCAATCATGGATAATCTCATTGGAAAACGGCTGGACGGACGGTATCAGATCGAAAGTCTGGTCGGCATGGGCGGCATGGCCAACGTCTACCGCGGCACCGATACCAAGACCGGCAATGCCATCGCAGTTAAGGTATTGAAAGAGGAATTCCTGGATAACGAGGAGCTGGTCCGCCGCTTCAAAAACGAGTCCAAGGCTATTTCCATCTTGAATCACCCCAACATCGTAAAAGTCTACGATGTCTCCGTAACCGACCGTTTGCAGTACATCGTGATGGAGTATGTGGACGGCATCACGCTGAAGGAGTACCTTAAGCAGCGCGGCGGTGCCCTGACCTGGAAAGAGACTGTACACTTTGCCACCCAGGTGCTCAGCGCTTTGCAGCACGCCCACTCCAAGGGCATCATTCACCGCGATGTAAAGCCGCAGAACATCATGCTGCTGGCAGACGGATCGATTAAAATGATGGACTTCGGCATTGCGCGCTTCTCCCGTGCGCAGAGCCAGACCGTCAGCGATAAGGCCATTGGCTCGGTGCATTATATCAGCCCCGAGCAGGCCAAGGGCGATAAGACCGACGCCCGCACCGACATCTACTCAGTGGGCGTTATGCTGTACGAGATGCTCTCCGGCAAGCTGCCATTTGACGGCGATGGTGCTGTGTCCATCGCCATCATGCAGATCTCCGATAAGGCCAAGCCTTTGGCGCAGGTGGCCCCCAATGTGCCCGAAGCCCTGTGCCAGATCACCGAAAAAGCCATGGAAAAGGACCCGGCCAACCGCTACCAGAGCGCCCAGGAAATGTTGGAAGCCATCGAGGCTTTCAAACGCAACCCCTCGGCCCGCTTTGCGTATGAGTACCGCAACACCCAGGACAACCCGGAAAGGAATATCAACCGAGTGGTAAACAGCACAAAACCTGCCGCAAAATCGGCGGCTGGAACCAAGGCAGCGGCTAAGTCCGGCAGCAATATCCGCACCGGAGAAGCCCGTCGTGTAGGCACCCAGAACCCCGGCCGCGGCAAAAAGAATAAGAAGAAAAAAGGCCAGAAGCCTTTCTCTCTGCTGCCCATTTTCTTTGGCATGGCGGTCGCCTTTGTCATCGGTGCCGCTATCCTGATCTATTTGATCTTCACCAACTCCAGCAACCTGCTTTTCTCCAACCGTAACGACGTCACCCTCATCAGCTTCATCGGCATGACCGAGGATGAGTTCCGCGCTTCGGAGTATAACTCTCTGCTGAAATTGCAGAAAGAGGAAGAATATTCCGACGAGCCCGCCGGCACCATCGTCAAGCAGAACCCCAAGGCCGGCCGTACTGTCAAGGAGGGCCAGAAGATCACCTTGACCGTGAGCCTGGGCACCCAGTATATTACGATCCCCGAGACGAAAAACATGGTGGCTGAGGATGCCGAGCAGACCCTGAAAGACATGGGCCTGCGCGTAACCAAAAAGCCGATGGTGGACGCCACCGTCGCCCCCGGCGCGGTCATCTACACCCAGCCTGCTGCCGGTGAGACCGTCACCGGTGACTCGATGGTCATCGTCTACGTCAGCCGCCAGGACAAGGACAAGACCCAGCCTGTGCCCAGCCTGACCGGTCGTATGCTCGAAGATGCCCGCAACGAGATCAAGGGCAAGTTCTCGGTCCGCGTGGTCGAGCAGGCCAGCGAACAGCCAGCCGGTACCGTTTTGAGCCAGAGCCCGGCCGCCGGTTCCGAGGCCCGCATCACATCGGCTATCACGCTGGTGGTCTCCACCGGTGTGCCTGAAGTCGTCGAAACGCCGACGGATACCGGCAACGGCGATGAAGGTGACAGCACTATTGAAGAAAGCTGGTGGCCCAGCGCAGACGGTACACACCAGATTCACCAGTTGACCGATGGTTCCATGTGGAATGAGAACGGCCAGCGCTGTGATGCCCAGGGCAACCCGCTTTGATGGGGAACGCTATGAACTATATCACAAAAGGCATCGGCGGCTTTTACTACGTAAAAACGCCGGATGGCATCAAAGAATGCAAGGCGCGCGGTATCTTCCGCAAAAGCGGCATCAAGCCGGTGGCAGGCGATTGTGTAGAGCTTTCCCCGGACGGTACGGTCATCGACGAGATCAGGCCTCGCAAAAACGTGTTTGTGCGCCCGCCTATTGCAAATTTGGATGTGCTGTTCATTGTGGCAAGCACCGTACAGCCTGTGCCCAGTACCCTGGTGCTGGACCAGCTGGCGGCGGCTGCCATTTATAAAGATGTACAGCCGATTCTGGTCGTGACCAAGGCTGACCTTGGCGCGGCGGATACGCTGGTGCAGGCCTACAAAACCAGTGGCATCCCGCTGGTGCAGCTGAACTACGAGACCGGCGAGGGCCTTGACGAGATCAAGGCGCAGATCAAAGATCATCTCTGTGCTTTCTGCGGCAACTCTGGCGTGGGTAAGTCTACACTGCTGAACGCTCTGGCGCCTGAATTGCAGCGGGAGACCGGCTCCATCAGCCAAAAGCTGGGCCGCGGCCGCCATACCACCCGCGAGGTGGAGATATTTGAAATCTGCGGCGGCCGTTTGGCCGACACGCCGGGCTTTGCCAGCCTGGAAGCCCAGAAGCTCTGCCGCATCCCCAAAGAGGACATCCAGCACACCTTCCCGGAGTTTGAGCCTTACTTTGGGCAGTGCCGCTTCACCGGCTGCTCGCACCGTGCCGAGACCGACTGCGCGGTGCGACAGGCAGTTGAGGAAGGCAAAATCAGCAAAACGCGCTATGCCAGCTACCTTGCCATGTACGAGGAAGCCAGCGCCAGGAAAGAATGGGAAAAATAATGAAACACGCGATCCTGCTTTCGGCCGTGCCGGTCGATGCAGCTATGAAGCGCTACTGCCGCCCCGGCAGCTTTGTAGTAGCCTGCGATGCCGGCTACCGCAATTCCGATTGCCTGGGTGTGCACCCGGATCTGATCGTGGGGGATTTTGATTCTGCCCCGCAGCCTGATACCGACAGCGATACCATTGTGCTGCCACACGTCAAAGATGACACCGACACCCACTACGCCGCCAAATGGCTGCTGGAAAACGGCTATACCCAGGTCACCATGCTGGGCGTCTTGGGCGGTGCCCGGCTGGAGCATACGATTGCCAACCTTTCCACTGGCCTGTTTTTAGCTGAGCATGGCGTGGACGTAGTGCTGGCAGATACCGCCAGCGAGATCCATTATCTTGTCCCCGGCAAAGACCTTACCTTGCAGCGCGGCGAATGGCAGTATCTCTCGGTGTTCCCGTGGGATGGCAAGCTGATCGGCGTGGACATTGAGGGGGCGTATTACCCCCTGCACGGTGCAGAACTCGTGCCGGATTATCCTCTTGGTGTCAGCAACGAGTTTGTAGAACCCACCGTTACCCTGCGCTGCCAGGCAGGCCATGGCATCGTTGTGCTGACCCGCGCCGATTAAAGGCACACATCCCACACCGCTGCCATAGTATGGTTTATACAGTAAATCCCAGGGAAGGGAGGTGTAAGCCGTGCATGTAGTGGTGGTACGTTGTCCCCGCGCGCTGCGCTGGCTGCTCCGCGCAGCTTTCAAAGTGTAAAATATCCTATGCCTCTGCCCGTTGAGCAGGGGCTATTTTTTTACCCTGCCGCATATACATGCACAAGAATACCAAACGGAAAGGGGTAACCAGCATGGAACTGAAGGTGTTTAAGGACACCCTTGCAGCATACGGCGGGCGGTGGGAGACACGGCAGGAACTGCCGGTGGAAACGGAAATTTTGATCCCGGATTATCAGCCGGCTGTTTTTAAGATCGTCAAATGCCTGATGCAGCCGGTGGTGCTGCAAAACCGGGTAGCTAGCGGGCGCTGGCACTGCGAGGGGTATCTGCGCTGCACCGTGTATTATCAAAGCGATGAGCCCGGATGCCGCCTGTACCGCACCGAGCAGAAATTTGCCTTTGAAAAATCGGTCGAGCTCCCGGACGCTACCTTTGCCGAAGGCCCGGCCCATGTCTGGGGCGAACAGGAATACTGCAACTGCCGCGCCGTCAGTGAGCACCGCATCGACCTGCGCGGGGCGTACATCCTGTGTGCCGCGGCGCTGATGGTCAGGAATTGCGAGCTGTTGACCTCGCTGGCCGATTGCGGCATCGAGCAGCGCACGCAAGAGCTATCCGGCCTGACCCGCGTGGCCGCCGAGGAAAAGGCCCTGACCAGTGAGATCAACTTGCCGCTGCCGGGCACAGGGGAGTCCATCCTGGATATCGGCGGCAGCTTTACCCTGACCAGCCTGACCATGCAGACCGGGCAGGCCAGCTGCCAGGGCATTTTGCAGGTGCAAGTTTGCTGCCAGCCGCCGGAAAGCGAAGCGCTGGATGTCCGCACCAAAGAGATGACGGTTCAACAGACCGTCGACCTTCCCGGAGCAGCCGAGAGCGACCAGTGCATCGCCTGGGGCGAACTGCTGCACTGCACCCTGCGCACAGAGGATGGTGCGGCGGATGCAAGCCTATCGGTTACATGGAAACTGCACCTGGAACTGTGGCGGCTCGCTGCCCACACCGTGGTGGCGGACGCATACTCGACCCTTTGCCAGGCACAGACCGTGCAGACCGTCTGCAAGCTGCTGCAAAGGACCACCGACCTGAACGGCCATCTGTCCGTGACCGTAGAGGATGACCTGCCCACGCCCGACGCCGAAGTGCGCGGCTGCTTTGTCACGCTGGAAGCGCCGGTGCAGATTCCTGAGGAAGTAGCCAGCAAAGAAAAAGCAGGAGAGACCCGCTGGGAACTGCAGGGCAAAGGCACGGCCCATGTGTTGTGTGCCGACAGCCGCGGCGAACTGACCTGTTACGATAAAGCTTTTACCTGGCAGCCGGAAGGCAGCTGGCAGGGAAGTCCCGGCGATGCTTACCCCTGCCTGCATGCCGATGTGACCCGTCTGACCAGCGGCAAAAGCGGTACGCGGCTGCGCGTAGAAATTGAGCTGAGCATAACCGGCTCCATGCTGCAGGCCCAGGCCCAGCAGGCTTTAAGTGAGGTGGATCTGGGAGAAGAATTTACCGATGGCACAGATGGCCCGGCGCTGTACCTGTACTATGCGCAGGAAGGGGAGCGCATCTTTGATATTGCCAAGCGCTACCACGCCCGCGCCAAAGACTTGGCCGCCGCCAACCACTTGGAGACCGGCGGCACCGCACCCCAGGACCTGACAACCGAGAGCACCTGCCTGCTGATTCCCGCCGCTTTGTAAAGGAGGAAACACCGTGACTCAAGAACAAATCTACCAGAATATTGCGCGCCGGACCGGCGGCGATATTTATATTGGCGTGGTGGGGCCGGTGCGCACAGGCAAAAGCACCTTTATTAAGCGCTTCTCCGAGCTGCTTTTGCTGCCGCATATCCAAAACGAAGCCCAGCGTGCCCGCGCCAACGATGAACTGCCCCAAAGCGCCGCAGGCCGCACCATCATGACCACCGAGCCGAAGTTCATCCCGGAGAAGGCGGTCAATATCGAGCTTTCCGGCGGCGGCAGCTTCCGGGCACGGCTTATCGACTGCGTGGGGTACATGGTGGACGGTGCCCTCGGCCATGAGGAACAGGACGCCCCCCGCCTGGTGAAAAGCCCCTGGTTTGACCACGAGGTTCCCTTTGACCTGGCGGCCGAGACAGGCACACGGCGCGTTATCCGTGAGCATGCAACCGTGGGCGTCGTTGTCACCACCGACGGCAGCGTGGCCGACCTGCCGCGGGAAAACTACTGCGAGGCCGAGCGCCGCATCATCGCCGAACTGGAGGCCATCGGTAAGCCCTACGTCATTTTGCTGAACTGTACTGACCCGGACAGTGATGCCGCCCACCAGCTGGCCGCCCAATTGCAGGATACCTACCAGCGGGCGGTCGTGCCCATCAACTGCGTAGCAATGACTGCCGAAGCGCTGGACGGCATTTTGCAGCGGCTTTTGTATGAGTTCCCGATTCGAGAAATCGCCGTGCAGATGCCCAGCTGGGTCATGATGCTGGAACCCGGCCATTGGCTGCAAAGCGCCGTATACACTGCCATGCTGAAATTTGCCGGCTCTGTGCACAAAATGGCCGATATTGCAGGAAAAAATCTACCGTTGGAATGTGAGTACATCACCAAAACCATACTGACCGGCATGGACCTTGCCAGCGGTTCGGTGCACATTACGGCAATGATTGCGCCTGATATTTTTTACAAAATTTTGGGTGAGCAGACCGGGCTTTCCATCGTGGATGAAGCCAGCCTACTGCCCTGTGTGGTCAGCCTGGCCAAGGCAAAGCGCGCCTACGATAAGATCAAATCGGCCCTTGACCAGGTGGAAGCCACCGGCTACGGCATTGTGATGCCGGGTATCGAAGAGCTGACGCTGGAAGAGCCGGAGATCGTGCGCCAGGGCGGGCAGTACGGCGTGCGGCTCTCCGCCAGCGCACCCAGTTTGCACATTATGCGGGCCAACATCCACACTGAACTTTCCCCCACGGTGGGCAGTGAGCAGCAGGGGGAAGAACTCATCAAGAGCCTGCTGGCAGATTTCGAGACTGACCCCGGCAAACTGTGGAACACTAACATCTTTGGCAAAAGCCTGAACGAATTGGTCAGCGAGGGAGTGCAGGCCAAGCTGCTGCATATGCCGCAGGAGGCCCGCAGCCGCCTGCAATCTACGTTGGAACGCATTATCAATGAGGGCTGCGACGGCCTGATCTGCATCCTGTTGTAAAGGGGGCCTTACCGTGAAGCACCTGACCCGGCAGGAAAAGAAATGCCAGAAAGAGCGCCGCGCCCTGATGGCCGAGCTGGACGCAGCTACGCAAGCCCTGCGTGCTAACGAGAAAGCTTTTCAAGAAGCGCTGGACCCTTTTGTAATTGAGCAGCTAACCTACCAACATGCGGCCCTGCGATGCCGCAGCCGTGTGCTGCTGCGCTTATTGCGGGAGGAGGATGCCCCGTGCCGCTGACAGACACTTTGTGGCCCTGGGCGGTCGGCGCGGTATGCCTGCTGTTGGTTTTGCGGTGCGCCGCCCGCCAGCGGCACCCGGTACTGGCTGTGCTGGCCGGGGCCGTCTGCGGGCTGGGGGTGCTGGCTGTGATAGCGCTGCTGGAACCTGTCAGCGGCATTGCACTGCCGCTGAACCGCTATACGGCCTTTGTGGCGGCTGTGCTGGGCGTGCCCGGGGTGGTTCTATTGCTGCTTTTACAGCTGATATTATAAAAAATCTTGCCAATTGCTGTGCAATATGCTATAATATCCCAGAAACGAGTGGAACATACGGCGGCGGGACAGTTCGCAAGAACTGCCTGAGGAAAGTCCGGGCTTCACAGAGGCATAGCAACTGCTAACGGCAGCCGGGGGCGACCCCAGGGATAGTGCAACAGAAAGAAACCGCCGTGCTTTGCACGGTAAGGATGGAAAGGCGAGGTAAGAGCTCACCAGCGCACTGGCGACTTTGCGGCTATGTAAACCCTGCTTGAAGCAACATCCGTATGGGACATTATGCGGAGCCTCGCGCGTCCCGGTGATGGCGTGAGCCTTACGGCAACGTAAGGCCAAGATAGATCGTCGTTTGATACAGAACCCGGCTTACGGTCCAGTCGTTTTCTTAAACAATTTCTGCACAGCGGTTCATATAACTGCTGTGCAGTTTTTGTTTGTAGGAAACACCACATTACAATCACATCCGAAATCAGCGGCATTATGCGCAGAAAAAAGTTATGCTGAGAATCTTTTAGAACAGACGTTACTTCGAG
>OODK01000414.1_pt1 | contig 40732 bp, 32 predicted proteins | sample 1671371 | NCBI WGS metagenome assembly OODK01 (sample SAMN06348150, study PRJEB24527) | human gut metagenome | biome: human gut; feature: ankylosing spondylitis patient; material: feces | host: Homo sapiens | place: China | collected 2015-10 | reverse complement strand
AGATAGCACGGGTCTCCCACTCTGCCGGGATATTGGTGTTGCCCAGTGCTTCCGCATAGAGCTGCTTGGAACACACCCGTTCACCCGTGTAGTCCTCCAAAAAGGCATAGATCATGCCAGCCTGCGCGTCCTCCTGCATGAAGTCCTGCTGGTGGGCTTGCAGCGTTTCCTGCATGGCAGGGCTGAACGCCAGTTTATAATTGCCGCTGTTGTAAATCGTCATGGCTTCTGCCCAGAGCTGGTCGATATAGGTGCGAGATTCCTCCTCATTGTCCAGAATGTGGACCTCGGCCAGTTCCGCATCCACCGGAACAGGGATGAAGCGGCGGTTGCCTGTGCGGTCACGGGGCAAAAAATCCTGCCGGTTGGTCGTGCCAGCAAAGACGCACTGGCGCAGACGGTCGGCAGGATGGGTCTCGTAGGGGACTTTATAGGTCTCCTTCTGCTTGCTGAGAAAGCTCTTGATCTCCTCGATGCTCTTGGCATTGGCGGTGGCGATCATCTCCGACATTTCGATGATCCAGTGACCTTGCAATTTGCGGTACACATTGTCATCATCCAGCCGCCGCAGGTCATCCGAAAACCATTCATCCTTGACCGCCAGCAGTCGAAAAAAGGTGGACTTCCCCGCACCTTGCCCGCCCACCAGACAGAGCATGGTTTCAAATTTACATCCCGGCTGGAACACCCGTTTGATGGCTCCCAGCAGGAATATCTTCATGGCTTCGCAAGTGTACTCGTCCTCCGCAGCACCGAGAAAATGGTGCAGGACGTGGGCTATCCGTTCCGTGCCGTCCCATTGCAGGCCGTTCAGGTAATCCCGGATGGGATGATAACGGTTCTCGTTGGCAACGATGCGGATGGCCGATTCAATTTTCTTCTCGCTGGAAACACCGTATTTCTCCATTCTCCGCAGGATATACTTCATGTCGGTGTCGTTCAGGGTCTTGCCGGAGCGCAGCCAGCCCACAGGCTTTACGATGTCGATACGTTCGCTCAACAAGTTCATCCGGATGGCATCGGCCAGCACGTGGTCATTCTGCAAAATCGTGATGCAGTTTTGGATCGTCCGCTGGATCTCGCCGTTGGAATGTTTGACCAGCATCTCCTTCACATCCTCAACGGTTCGGGGAGCACGTTCTTCGTTGACTTCTTTGTTCAATAAACATCACCTCGTACTATTATTGAAAACGATTTTCTGACTTTTCGGCAGTAGGTGGTGCGGACGGCTTCCGCTGGGTCTGTTCCGCCTGCAAGCGGCTCAGCAGTTGCAGAACGGAATCCCGTGCTTTCTCCTTGACCTGTTTCTTGCCTTTCTGCCGAGCCTCCGGCTTCAGGAGTTTCTCCTGCAAGCGGGCAGCGGTGGTCTGCATGGTCTTGAGGAACTTGTCCAGCACGGTGTCCAACCGATGGGCGGCGTACTCTCTCGTGGCCTGCGGAGCCTTGCGTTCAGGGGACAGCACCCACTTCTTCGTGTCCTCGATCATCCGCATATCTTCCTTGCGAGTCGCGGTGCGCACTACGTCCGTCACGACCTCCACCGCCTTGTCATAGGCTGCTGCCGAAACATCATCCAGAAGGGTCTCCATATCCGAAACTTTCAGGGTCAACTCGTCCAGCTTGTTCTGCTGGGCGGCAAGCTGCTCCTTCTGCTTGGCAAGGATGAAATCCTGCTTTTCCAGATACTTGCGGTTGCCGTACTCCGCTTCTTCCTCCAGTTCCAGCCCGTGCCGTTTCGCAATCTCGAACAGCATCTTCCGGCAGGCGGCATCAAAGGTGATCTTGCGGTTGTTCTGGCGACTGAGAGACTTGTCCGGGTCGGGCAAGTTGAAGCCCAACGCTTCCAGCGCCTTTTCCTGCTGAGGAGCCACCTCACCGTACTTGTTCTCGCAGTCGAACACATGACGCTCATGGATGTGGGGCGTGCTTTCATCCAAATGCAGTGCCCAGTCCAGCAGATGAACATGAGTGCCAAAGCTCTTATGAAATTCGGACATAAACTCTGTCACCACTAAGACCAGATCTTCCACCGATGCGTGTTCGTCTAGCGTTCCGAACTGGTAGATGGTTTCTTCCGGGCAAGTTTTCTTACCTGCAAGTAAGTCCTCTATGGTTCGGTTGCGCTCGGTGTGGCGAATCTTCGCATTGCGGGCATTCTGGTTCTCCACAAAGTGAGAATAGTGGATTTCATAGAACATCTTCTCCACATCGCTGAATGCAGCCGTCTGTTTGTCCTTGTCGGATGCAGAGCGGATGCCGTGATAGCAATCCCAGTAGATATTGCCCTTGGCACGCTTTTGGTCAATGTGCTCACTGTTGGCAAGGTTGAAACTGCGGTCATTGTGCTTGGGGTTGTAGGTGCCGTGGGTCCCAGCTCTTCCGTTGTGTCGTGTTAATTTCAGATAGACATCCCTCTTTTCCTGTATTTTTTGTGTACGGCCACTCGTGCGATCAAATCACAGGAGTGATACAATTCTTCTAAGCAACGGGTCTCGCATTTCAAGACCGTGTCTTGAAATCTTCTCTCGGAATCGAGAGGTAATCCTTTCGGAAAAGGATTTATGTGTTTGTTATACTGCAAAGAAAGTGACCTACCGCTCCTTCCCTCAGTGGGAGATCATGGCGTTTGTCGCTTTCTGCTTAGAAGAGTTTGCTTTCGCTCTGTAAGAAAAGTATAACAGGATTTCCCGCAAAGCGCGTGGGCCTTGTACGTCAACTTTTGTAGACCTCATACGTCTATTTCTTCCAAAAATCTCCAAAATGCCGTACCGCCGTATTTAGTATAGCACCCGAAATTGTGAAAGTCGTGGGCCTCGTAGGCCTATTAAGTGGGCCTGTCAGGCCTATTTTTTTCAAAAATTTCCAAAAAGCGTAAGCGGGCACTAGATCACAGTGACTGTTGGGTCTCTTCATTTGAAGCCTACAGAAAGTATAACAGAGAAACTCATACTCGAACAGGAACCGAGAGTTCCTAATTTTCGGTGAAAGTAGGAAGCATCGTTCCCATTTCTTGTTGTATCGCTATTCTTTCTTTTGGAAAAATCGCTAAGATGCTGCATCTCTGCAATTATTATAGCACCTGAAATCACTAAAGTCGTGGGCTTCGTAGGCCTATTATTGGCCCCCTAAGTGAACCTGTTTTGATTACTTTTTCCTAATTTTGGTATAAGGTTTAGCGGGGGCTTTTTTCATTTCAACAGCTTGCTGGGAGAGAACGCAGCAGCGAAGCTGCTGGATCTGCCGCCGTTTTGCGCCAGATAATACCCAGTAGGATATGACGCACAGCATCATATCACTGGGGCAAAGGGCTGCGCCCTCGGCTCCCTAGGAGTGGGGAATCGTCCGGCGGCGGATTCTCACCGCACCATTGGCATTTCAGCCACCCCGCCTTCGTTATGGCCGGGCTACGAGTTACAGAAGTACCTTTTGCGAAGTACCGGACGATTGAACTATTCTGTTTTCAAGGTGCAGATTTTATAGAAAATCTTCGAAATTTAGGGCTTCCGAAAAAATTATCCCTCTAATTGATAGCCGACGGAAACACCCAAAATACAACCATGTTTTCAAAAGTTAACAGAAAAGTCACAGATTCGGAGTTCAGCGCTTAAGAACGCTGTCTGTACTATTAACAGAAAAAGTACTCTGAAATAGGGGGTGTTGAGAAAATTTTTCTGGCAGAATTTTGTGCCCTGAAAAAGAACCCTCCATATACTAGCCATCGAAAATGCCCATTTGGCACCCTTCAAGGTGATTTTGTAATCAAATTGTCATTTTCGCAGGTGATTTCAGCTAAAAAAACACCCCTCTACTTACTAGCCCGCGAAAATGGCTATTTCGTAGCATTGAAAGCGACTTTGTAACTGATTTGTAATAAAAAACGGCAAAGCAGATAGAATCCGCTTCACCGTTTTTTGATTGTAGACACGTATCAAATGATTTAAAGTTCATCAAAACTCTGCTGGCTTTCCAAAAAAGTTTTGATTTTATTAAAATCATTTATTGCATTTAAAGGATCTTTGCGCATTTGCCGAATGGAGCATTCCCATACGATGAGAACTCGGATGCCGCTGTTTGTTAATTGCTCATAAACAATTTTGTCACGTGTTACATTTGTTTTAAATTTATTAGTCCAAAAGTCAATGTGGCTTTTCGGCGTATAGGCATATTTACATCCTTGATGCCTATGCCAGAAGCATCCATTCACGAAAATTGCGACCTTGTATTTTGGAAGATAAATATCTGGATGTCCAGTAATACGATTGTCATTCTTACGATATCGGTACCCTTTTGAGAAAAGCAGCCTTCTAAGATATATCTCCGGAGTGGTATCCTTGCTTTTAATAGCTGACATATTTTCACTGCGTTTTTTCTTTGAAACGATATCAGCCATTATAGATTTTCAACTTCTTTCACATACGTGACAAAATGACCCAGTGTCCAGATTCGTTCACGCCTATCAGCAGGATATGCCTGAATATATGGTTTTGGAACAACTAAAATGACATTTTCAGCCTGCATCTCGTCCATCTGTGCAGCAGAAATCCCCTGCTGCAAGGTACAAAGATACTTTGGCCGATCACGAAGTCGATCAGCCTCATTTAAAATTTGTCGCCAACGATCCTTGCAGGTTGTTTTCGCTGCAAGAGAAACCAATCGGTCAGTTGAATACGCTGCATCATGATACGCATCCTGTGAGGGAAAAATAAAATCAGGTTTCTTATTGCCCTCAGTGATTGCTTGAGCCTTATAACGGACCCCATTGCCATCAAAAATCGCAGCAAGGTGGTGTTCAAGACTTTTTCCAGCGCGGCTTTTTCTTCGATTCAGTACAATATTGGCTGTATTTATAAAGTCCTCAACCGATGGAAAGCCATGAGTTATCATATCACCATATCGTGCATATTCCAAAGCACGAAACAGTTTGAATTCCGCATCAGTCCAATCAAGCAATTTGCGATCAGGGTTATCTATAATAAAGTTTTCATGATCATACACAGCATTCTGGATTCGCCGCGCAGCTGCGGACATTTCTTCGGATGCAGGAAAATCTACCGTCAATCCAGAAATAAACTCTTCTATTGCTGTTTTTTCGCGAAGTTCAAGGTCTGCTTCACGAATTTGAATCAATCGATTTGTCTCTGTTGGACTGACACCAAATGCATCCAGAAACTGATTAATATCATCTTCTGTGTTAAGAACAAATCCCTGATAGTATTCTTCGCTATCCATAACCAGAACGAATAATGCACCAGTATATTCGGGACGCAAAAAAGGAAACCCTTTGCCAAAATTTGTGATACGATATTCGTTTCGTGATCCCTGTCCGTAGTAAATAAAACGGCTTCTCCTTATAAAATCACCCTGCCATTTTATTTCAACCCACCGATCCTTATTCTGTCCACGCTCACCCGGAGTTTCAAATAGAATGGGAATGGCTGGTTTTGCAATATAAATTCCTTCCTGATGACCACCGGTCAATCCGGTATCATTCGCTGCTAGGAATTTGCAAAACACCTTTTGACCATTTAATGCCGCGGATATCGCATAAAGTGCAATATTTTCCATTCAACCAACCTCAGAAATAATCATTTCATCCCTCGACTGGCTGCTTTCATTATCCAGCCGTTCAATCTCTTTTACAATAAGTGTGGCAACATTTTCCATAAGGGGAACAACAACTGAATTACCGAATTGACGGTAAGCTTGGGTATCCGAAACCGGAATTTTGAAACTGTCAGGAAATCCTTGAAGTCGCGCACATTCACGTGGAGTTAGACGCCGCGGGTTTTTTCCGGATTGTTCAATCAGGATTTCCGAACCATCCTTATAATATCGTGCGCTTAACGTACGAGATACACCATCTAATGGGGCAATGCCATATCCAAATCCATTTCCAGCGGCCTTGTGCTTTGCGGCATAGTTTTGAAGATATGCCCACAACTTGTCGGATAGCGTATATTTGGTATCGACATTTGTTTCCAGAATATCCCGAATAACCGGCTTCGGTGTTTTGGGCGTAATATCAAATCGGAATTTATAATTGTAACCATGGCCATAGCGTTTTCTATCAAATCCAACAATCAGAATACGCTCTCTGTGCTGCGGTACAAAATTCTTCCCATCGAGTATCTCAAAAAAGACTTCATAATCAAGTTCTTCAAGGGCTTCACGAATAATCTTAAAGGTACGGCCCTTATCATGGCTGCACAGATTTTTAACGTTTTCAAGCATAAAGGCCTTTGGCCGCTTTGCTTTTAGAATTCGACACACATCAAAAAATAATGTTCCCTGCGTTTTATCTTCAAAGCCGGTCGCTCTGCCAAGGCTCTGCTTTTTAGAGACACCCGCAATGGAGAAAGGCTGACAGGGAAAACCGGCTACCAAGATGTCATGATCTGGAATAGAGTTTGCATCTACCTGAGTAATATCGCCTTCTGGCTGTTCGCCAAAATTAGCCAAGTAAGTCTGTTGGCTGTATTTGTTCCATTCGCTGGAATACACGCAGTGACCACCAGCGTGATCGAATGCAATTCGCATTCCGCCAATACCAGCAAACAAGTCAATAAACGTGAAAGAGGCATCCACCTTTTTTTGAGACTTCTGCTGACTCAACATTCTAATTAAAACTCCTGATACACAGTTTTGCACGGATTGCCCGTTTTCATTAGCGTAATCAGATAATTCATCGAAAACATTATCTTCAAGTCGGATATGAAGCTGCTTGGACATTGTATGCATCCTCTCTGGGAAAATTTTTGTACCGTTATTTTCCCAGTATATCACCGGTTCAATCTTATCGCAACAAGAAATTGTTGTTTTGCTTGCCTTTTTCTCAAAAAAGGTGTATTATATATAATGGTTTTTTATGTCAGGGAGAGGAAATGGAATAATGCCAAACGTAATCGATCTTTACGCTGGAGCGGGTGGGTTAAGCTTAGGTGCTGCAAGAGCCGGCTTTACGGTTACCGCTGCTGTTGAACTTGAACCACACGCGATTGAAACACATTCTAAAAACTTTCCTAATACCATACATATCCGTAAGGATATTATGGAATTAACCGGTTCATCTTTGCTGGAGATAGTAAAGATAAAAGACAAAAAGCCTGATGGAATTATTGGAGGCCCACCCTGCCAAGGTTTCAGCAGCATTGGTCAGGGAAATGTTGATGATTCACGAAATTGCCTTTTCATTAAATTCTTTGAACTTGTTGAAGATATCCAGCCTTCTTTCTTTCTGGCAGAGAATGTGCCTGGGATTATGAATCCCAAATATGATGAAATTCGAGCAAAGGCTTTCCAGCATGTTTCACAATATAGCATGTTCCCCATAAAAGTTGCGGCAAACGAATATGGTGCGCCTACAACTCGTACACGTATTTTCTTTATTGGCTTTCTCCCTGGCAAAGTAAAGCCCATTACAAAGGAAGACATCGAACAGAAAAAGGTCTTTCCTGACGCAATGACGACCGTGCGCCAAGCGTTTGAAGGGCTTCCCGAAAAAGAACAAGTGAATGGTGAAACCGGATTTGGTATACTGGAATCGAGTTATTTTGATACGAATCACCAACATTCTCAAACGAAGTTCTTTTACGAACATACAGTTTCAAGACGCCCTCCATTAGTTGGCGATCCTGATTATATTAAAGGCTTTATGGAAAGGCATGAAGTAAACGGCTTTCTTCCGACAGTACATACAGATAAGGTAGCACAACGTTATGCCAATTTGGCCTATGGCCAAAAAGATGAAATTTCAAAGTCAACGCGCTTAAATCCAGATGGATTTTGCCCAACGTTACGTGCAGGTACCGGACCGGAAAAAGGAAGCTATCAAGCTGTACGGCCTATCCATTATAAAGAAGCTCGTGTTATTATGCCGCGAGAAGCGGCCAGACTTCAAGGATTTCCGGACTGGTTTTGCCTGCCAGATACGATATGGCACAGTTTCAGGCAAATTGGCAACAGCGTTTCTCCGATTGTTGCTGAACAGGTTTTGAGTGTGATCTTTCAAAAGCTGACCAAATGATAATTGGGATAGTATTTGTAGTATGCAATGTAACTGTTCACGGCATCCAAGTGCTTATCATCAAAGATAAATGGAAAATCTGTCATAAGCGTTTGCTGATCGGTGATTGGCAAACGCTTATTTAATTCTGAAATTTCCTGAACCGAGAGAGCAGGGATTTCAATTCTACTGGGTTCAGTATCCCAAGAAAAAGTATTATGCGGGTATGCCTTTAGCGAATCTCTGATTCTTGATTCCAAACTGGGGTCATTTAAAATGATGCCGGTAAATGTAAGCATTTGCTGTCCGTCTGCATAGACTGTTGAAAAAAGTGGAAATAAGAAGTTCGCACTGTATTCAAAGCTTAGCAACGTTGCTGCCTTTAAAATTTTCAGCAACGTTATTGGATAGTTGTGCCGCGTAAGACACTCTGCTGTGAGTTCTGGAGGAAGGTATGCATCCTTGACTCTGCTTCTCAATGTTTCTAATCGCGCTGCCCGAATACTATCCGGATTTTCTGATTTCTTCCCAAGAGAATCCGGGTTAGCGTTTAATGTGATTCTAACGATATCTCCTGGATTCAATCGCTCCAGCAGTGTTGTATAATCAGCTAATTGGGCACCCAGTCCTGATGGTGAAACAAAATCAAGCCAGAAAATATTATGGTCGGTATCGTTGGGCATAAATCTTGTCAGATACGCAGTGCTGTCCATATTTTTTACATCTATACAATTGTACGGCAAATTGAACTTTGCGCGAGAAAACACCTGTGGATCGGCTTCAAGTGAGATCATTTTGGAAATATTTAGGCGTTCATGTAATATTTTAAAATCATCAAACATATATGATCCGAATCCTGTATACCAATAATCAGCAACAGGAAATACCGATGTCAAGCCTATCAGTGTTTGCACAAATAGATTACGATCAATACTTTTATTTGGCCGAAGATGATAAAATGGTTGGCTGGCCATATTAATTACCTTCTTTTTTTCTGGCTTCGTCCAGAATCATTTCAAAACACTTTTTTCCAACGTCTGAGGGGGAAATGGAAAAAGACCGATCATTGTATACATATTCAATGATGTCTTCAATTTCATCCAATGCTTTAGTGTATCGAATGACTTTATAGGGCTTGTCATTTGGAGGTTCTGGCAAATCCGGACTATAAACAAGTCCACCCTTATTTTGACGCAACTTGATATGATTGTTTTTCTCCAGTTCACTGGCAGGAACGAGCAAATCGCCGACAGAGGTTCGTTTTGCAGCAGTAGAATACAAACGTTCTGTTTCATTTTGCCCTTTCCAGCGGTTTGTATAATCTGTAAACATTTTTAGACCTTGGCGCATTCGATTTTTAACGGCAGCATAAATATATGATGAAGTATCTACACCGCGTTTGGTTGTTGTCATGGGAAGCTTTTTCGGGTTGTTGCTTTCGAAGATTACAATGCCACGAATTCCTATGAACTGTGTATGATACTGCGGCACGCCTGCTTCTCCCCAACCAGTAAGATGAGACTTGTCATTGTATAGCACCACACGATCATTGCATACGACCGTCCATCCGGCATCTGCTGTCGAACGCTTTAAGTCGTTTTCATCATCGATATCTTCCGGAGAGGGAGGTGGAGCATAAAATCCGATTACAAGCTTTACACTTACGTCATCAAAATTCTGCGTATAGATGAATGGCTTTATTCCAGCATCTTCTTTTGTAACAAGAAGTTCAATAGGGAGTGGAGTTACTTTTCTACCATTGATACTTATTTCAAAACCCTTTTGAATAATAAAACTGTAACTTTGCTCGATTGCCTTTATAAGCTTGTTAATGTACATACCAAGCTTATCAGCGTTGTTCCAAAGCTCAGCGATTCCATTGTTGATATTTTTAATTTCAATGCTTGTCCCTCCAGTGGGAAGAACATTGTCATCGTGTAATTCTTCAATCGGGAAGTTCCAATCGTCTTCAGACGAAGACCAGTCTTCAGGGATAGTTACAGTATAGAGGCAGCCATCATTCCGCGTAGTTACGACAGCAGACCTGCCGATTTTAAAAATAGCACGTTTCATGCCGATTCCGTAGATACCAACTGTTGGAAGTTCATCATCAGACTTTTCTGCAGAGCGTCCCATACGAAACGCGTATTTTTCAGCCACTTCCATCGGGATGCCACCACAATTATCTTCTATGGTGAAAGAGGTATCGGTTATTGTGATTTTAGAGTAGAAACCATTATAAAAGTCTGGTGTATCACGTGTTGTCAAGCCTTTTTTCTGACGTACCACACCATCCAGACAATTATCCAGCAAATCAAGAATAGCATCATTTAACTCAATATCACGAGTAAGCATTCCCACAAAAAACTCTTTTGTAGGAAATCCCTGTGCTGTTTTTGCCATCTCAGTTCCGCCTTTCATTTTTTATTAGGGGAGCACACTTTTGTCTATTATACAACTATACATTATGTGTAGCAATAGAAATTTAGACAAAATACCCAGTAAAGAAACAGCACGCCAGAACTAAAAGCCCTAGCGTGCTGTTTCTTTATTGATAACTTGACTCAATCAATCGAAAAAGACCATTTCTTTTGCTCGATTTTGAATATCGTTCATTCTCTGTACCCATTCCATCTGGTTGGCAGCTTTCAATTCTTCAATCACGCCTTCAGCATTTGACATCTGCTGAATGAGAAGATTTAACTGCTCGTGCACTTGTTCGTCAACAGTGAGCAGATAACTGTTCATCTAAAGTCAGGTCGGGAAGATAATAATCACCAACAGGGACATAGTCCAGATCATTAGTTTCATGATGGAATCTGATTTTCAACTTTTCCATTGTGCTCTTCTCCATATTCTTCCCATTTACTTCTTCTGCGGTGGAAAGTTTCAGCTGTCCGTTTGCAAATATATAAAGCCACTTCCTGATGCAGCCCTTTACAGTTCTACACTCATCCACCACACGCTCCAATTTTACGCCAAACGCGAACTTGTCGGGGCGGGGCCCCTCCATCTTGCTTACGCAAGACCGTTCGGTCGCTTAAAAGCCCCACTGGGGCTTTCATTGCTCCGCTTCGCTGCGCAAACGCGAACAACGCTCTTTTTGCTCTGCACAAAATCCTGCATCGTTTGGCGTAAAATTGGCGTATGGCGCAATTTTCGCTGGAAATCCATCAAAAGAAAAAGCCTGAAACTTCTCGGTACATCAAGAAGTTTCAGGCTTTGTTTCGCTTAAATTGGAAATTTACTGCTCAATCGGCTTCATCGTGGGGAACAGCAGCACGTCACGGATAGAAGCGCTGTCCGTCAGCAGCATGACCAGACGGTCAACACCGAAGCCGAGGCCGCCCGTGGGAGGCAGACCGTACTCCAGAGCGTTGACGTAGTCGTAATCGACCTGTGCCTTGCAGTCGGGCTCGATGGCCTTGCGCTCGGCGACCTGACGCTCGAAGCGGCCCTTCTGGTCGATGGGGTCGTTCAGCTCGCTGAAAGCATTGCCGTACTCGGTGCAGTCGATGAAGTACTCAAAACGCTCGGTGAAAGCGGGATCATCCGGCTTGCGCTTGGCCAGCGGGCTGATCTCGACGGGGTAATCATAGATGAAGGTGGGCTGGATGAGCTTGTCCTCGACGAAGGCGTCGAAGAACTCGGCCAGGATGGCGCCCTTGGTGGGAACCTCGGGCAGCTCCACATGGTGCTCCTTGGCAGCGGCGATGGCGTCCTCATCGGTCTTCCAGTCGTTGAAGTCAACGCCGGAATACTTCTTGACGGCCTCGATCATGGTCAGACGCTCCCAGTGGCCCATGTCGATCTGCTTACCCTGATAGGGGATGACCAGGCTGCCGCAGATCTTCTGAGCGAGGCGCTTATACAGCTCCTCCACCAGGTCCATCATACCGTGGAAATCAGTGAATGCCTGATACAGCTCGATGGTGGTGAACTCGGGGTTGTGCTTGGGGTCCATGCCCTCATTGCGGAAGATGCGGCCCACCTCATAGACGCGGTCCATGCCGCCCACGATGAGGCGCTTCAGGTACAGCTCCGTCTCGATGCGGAGCACCATGTCCATGTTCAGGGTGTTGTGATGGGTGTAGAAGGGACGCGCGGATGCACCGATCTCGAAGGGGGTCAGGATGGGGGTATCGACCTCGAGGAAGCCCTTTTCGTCCAGATAAGCACGAATCTCCTTCAGGATCTTGCTGCGCTTGACAAAGGTCTCCTTGACCTCGGGGTTTGCGATGAGGTCAACATAGCGCTGACGATAACGCATCTCGGTATCGGTCAGGCCGTGGAACTTCTCGGGCAGGGGGCGCAGGCTCTTGGCCAGCAGGGTGATCTCCTCGGCACGGGCGCTCAGCTCGCCGGTCTTGGTGCGGAACACCTCGCCCTTGACGCCGATGATGTCGCCCACGTCCAGCTTCTTGAAAGCAGCGTAAGCGTCGTCGCCCAGCTCGTCACGGCGGACGTAGAGCTGGATGTCGCCCTTATCGTCGCGCAGATGGGCAAAGCTTGCCTTGCCCATGACGCGCTTGGACATCAGACGGCCGGCCAGTGCGACCTTCTTACCGCTGTCGGTCTCGTTGGGCAGGTCCTTGAACTCTTCCTTCAGGTCAGCAGAGTAAGCATCCTGAGGGAACTTGGTCAGGGTAAAGGGGTCGTGGCCTGCAGCCTGCAGGTCTGCCAGCTTCTGGCGGCGCACCTGCACCTGCTCGCTCTCAGACAGGCCCTGTGCGGGGTTCTTCTTCTGTTCTTCCATAATTTCCTCCCGCTTGGCTCAGTTTGCAGAGTGGGTGATGCCCAGCACCTTGTAGTTGACGGTATGGCCGGTGGGCAGCAGGACTTCGGCGGTGTCGCCGACAGCCTTCTCCAGCAGGGCGTGGCCCACAGGGCTCTCGTCGCTGATCTTGCCGTTCAGGGGGTCAGCCTCGGTGCGGCCCACGATGTCGTACTCCTCGACCTCGTCCTCACCCTCCATCTGGATGGTGACGTGAGTACCGACAGAGACGTTCTCAACGCTCAGCTCGCTCTCGTCGATGACGACAGCGTTCTTGACCATCTGCTCCAGCTCGGTGATGCGGTTCTCGACCAGACCCTGGGTGTTCTTGGCCTCATCGTACTCGCTGTTCTCGGACAGGTCGCCGTGGCTGCGGGCTTCCTTGATCTCTTCTGCCAGCTCCTTGCGGCGGACAGTCTTCAGGTATTCCAGTTCCTCCTGCATTGCCTTCAGGCCAGCAGCGGACATCTTGATCTCTTGTGCCATTTGGAAATCTCCTTATCTATTTTTTGGGGTACGGCAGAGTGTCATAAAACATAAAACCGCACACGAATGCCATTTTGACTTATTCATTATAATAGCAAGCCGCGGCCTTGTCAATAAAAACTGCCGCCCTGCGGGCCAAAAAGGCCGCAAAAAAGCCCCGCCGACAGAGGGAAGTGCCGACAGGGCTTGGAAAATGTCTTATTTAACCTCTCCGTCACGGCTTCGCCGCGCCACCTCCCCTATCGAGGGGAGGCTTTGGCATGTCGGGCAGAGATGGCTTCGTCCGGAGACAGCCGGGCGCTGTTCTCATTGGCAGGCTTAATCTTCACCAGACTCATCCAGATTGCCCAGCTTCCTGGCCTGCTCGACCACGGCGGGAACCAGCATCTCAGGCAGGATCTCGTAGCGGGCGAACTCGGTAGTGAACCAGCCGCGGCCCTGGGTGGTCTGACGGATGAAGGTGGTGAAGTTGGCCAGCTCAGCCAGAGGCACTTCGGCGATGATGGTCTGCAAGCCGTCCTCGTCGGGCTCCATGCCCAGCACACGGCCGCGGCGCTTGGTGACGTCGCCCATGATGTCGCCGGTATTGTCGTTGGGAACATGAGCTTTCAGGGTGTGGATCGGCTCGAGGATGACAGGGCCAGCCTCGGGCATTGCGGCCTTATAAGCCAGCTTTGCGGCCATGATAAAGGCCATTTCGGAGCTGTCCACGGGGTGGTAGCTGCCGTCCAGCAGGGTGGCTTTCAGGCCGACCACGGGATAACCGGCCAGCACGCCCTTCTCAGCGGCAAGGCGGACGCCCTTTTCAACAGCCGGGAAGAAGTTCTTCGGCACACTGCCGCCAAACACCTTCTCTTCGAAGACGACCTGCTCGCTGTCGCAGGGCTCGAAGTTGATGACGACATCGCCGAACTGGCCGTGGCCGCCGGTCTGCTTCTTATGACGGCCCTGCTTCTGGCAAGCCTTGCGGATGGACTCGCGGTAAGCGATACGCGGAGCCTCGAGGCCAATTTCCACGCCGAACTTATTCTTCAGCTTGGCCTTGACCACGTCGAGGTGCTGCTCGCCCAGACCGCCGATGATCTGCTGATGGGTCTCGGCGTTGTTGACGTAGCTCAGGGTGGGGTCTTCTTCCATCAGACGGGCCAAAGCGCTGCTGATCTTGCCCTCGTCGCCCTTCTTGGCGACGGTGACAGCCATGAACAGGCTGGGCTTCGGGAAGACGGGTGCGGGCAGCTTGACCACGCGGGAAGCGTCGCAGAGGGTGTCGCCGGTCTTTGCGCTGACCAGCTTTGCCACAGCGCCGATGTCACCGGCACCGATGCTCTCGGCCTCAGTCTGCTTCTTGCCCATAACAGTGAGGGGCTTGCCCATCTTCTCAGTCTCACCGGTGCGGGCGTTGACGAGAGAAGCGCCTGCGGTGATCTTGCCGCTGACGACGCGCAGATAGCTCAGCTTGCCCACGAAGGGGTCGGCCACAGTCTTGAAGACGTAGGCAGCGGTAGGCTCGCTCTCTGCACAGGTCAGCTCGACGGGTTCGCCGTTGGCATCCTCAGCCAGAACGCTGTTGTGCTCCGGGCTGGGCAGCAGCTTATGCATATTGTACAGCAGCATATCCAGAGCCTGCTGGTTGACAGCGCTGCCGCAGAACACAGGGGTGATGAGGCCATCCTTGACGCCCTTGCGCATACCATCGACGATCTCTTCGGTGGTGAATGCCTCGCCGCCGAAGAACTTCTCCATCAGCTCGTCGTCGGTCTCGGCGATAGCCTCGCTCATAGCCTCGATCAGGCCCTGGAAGCGGTGGCCGATGTCGGGCAGATCGACCTGTACCTGCTTGCCGCCCTCATACTTGAAGGCCTTCTGGCTGAACAGATTGATGTACACGGGGGTGCCGTCGTCGAGCTTCGCCGGGACGACGCAGGGGCAGACGGTGGAGCCGAACTTTATCTTCATGTCCTCGAGAATCTTGAAGTAGTTCGCGTTCTCCAAATCGCACTTCGAGACGAAGACCATCGTTGCCTTGCCGTTCTTGCGGGCCAGCTGGAACGCTTTTTCCGCACCGACGGTCACGCCGCTGCGGCCCGACACGCACACCAGCACACTCTCGGCTGCACGGATGCCCTCGTACTCGCCTGCCTCAAAGTCGAACAGGCCCGGAGCGTCGATGAGGTTGTACTTGATGCCCTCATACTCCACCGGCACGACCGATGCCGACAGACTGGCCTTCCGCTTTGCTTCCTCGGGATCAAAGTCCGAAATCGTGGTGCCGTCCTCGACCCGGCCCATACGCTCTGCAGCGCCCGAAAAATAGACCAATGCCTCGGTCAGCGTCGTTTTGCCGCTGCCGGCATGGCCTGCGATCAAGATATTACGGATGTTGTTGCTTGCGTATTTCATATCGGTTTTTCCCTCATTTCCGCCGCACAGAGCATTCTCTCTGTTTTTGTGGCATATTTTACAAAGATAATACCACACTTCAAATGATTTTTGAATATTTCATTTGAAAATTCCGGCTTTTACCCTGCCAAACTTCCCGGCTTTGTTTTGTGCATTTTGCCTTGAGGGCAAATATTTTATTGTAAAAGCTGCCGTAGCACGCTATAATAGGGCCACCGAACCCAATTTTTATGCAGAACAAGGAGCACCACACGATGAAACGCACGGATTACATCAACTGGGACGAATACTTCATGGGCATTGCCCTGCTCACGGCCATGCGCTCCAAGGACCCCAGCAGTCAGGTGGGCGCCTGCATCGTCAGCCCGGAAAACAAGATCCTCTCTCTGGGCTACAACGGTATGCCCATCGGCTGCGACGACGACGCCATGCCGTGGGAGCGGGAGGGTGAGCCGCTGAATACGAAATATATGTACGTCTGCCACGCCGAGCTGAACGCCATCCTCAACAGCGCCCACAACAACCTCAAGGGCGCGCGGGTGTACGTCACCCTCTTCCCCTGCAACGAGTGTACCAAGGCCATCATCCAGTCCGGCATCGCCGAGGTCGTCTACTACAGCGACAAGTACCACGACACCGATTCCAGCGTAGCTGCGCGGTTCATGTTCAAAAAGGCCGGCGTCCGGCTCACCCCCTACCAGCCCAGCGGGCGGAAGGCGGAGCTGGAGTTGTAAGATGTTAAATTTTTTCATAGCACCTTGATTTTTGCATTGGATCGCAATTTTGACAGGTGCGTCAAGTGCTTCCTCTTGACCCCACCTTTGCTCTGTATTATAATAGGGTCTGTGGAAGTATAAATATTCAAATTTTGGCGCATAGAGAGGAATATATACAATGAATCTTACGAACCGCAGCTTTTTGAAGCTTCTCGATTACACTCCCGAAGAGATCGAAGGTCTGCTTGACCTCGCCGCCGACCTGAAGGCAAAGAAAAAGGCCGGCATCCGCCACGATGCTCTGCGCGGCAAGAACATTGCCCTTATCTTCGAGAAGACCTCCACCCGCACCCGCTGCAGCTTTGAGGTCGCCGCCCACGACCTGGGCATGGAAGTCACCTACCTCGACCCGTCGGGCAGCCAGATCGGTAAGAAGGAGTCCATCGCCGACACCGCCCGGGTGCTGGGCCGGATGTTCGATGGCATCGAGTACCGCGGCTACGGCCAGAGCATCGTGGAAGATCTGGCCCACTACGCCGGTGTGCCGGTGTGGAACGGCCTGACCAACGAGTTCCACCCCACCCAGATCCTCGCCGACTTCCTCACCATCCGGGAGCACTTCGGCCACCTCAAGGGCATCAACTTCGTTTACTTCGGCGACGCCCGCTACAACATGGGCAACAGCCTGATGGTGGGCTGCGCCAAGATGGGCCTCAACTTCACCGCCTGCGCCCCCAAGAAGTACCAGCCGGACGCTGCACTGGTGGAGCAGTGCAAGACCATCGCCGCCGAGACGGGTGCGACCATCTCCTTCGAGGAAGACCCTGCCAAGGCCGCAAAGGGCGCAGACGTCCTCTACACCGACGTCTGGGTGTCCATGGGCGAGCCGGTCGAGGTCTGGGCCGAACGCATCAACGACCTGGCCGCATATCAAATCAACCAGGACCTGATGAATATCGCCGGCCCCAAGGCCGTGTTCATGCACTGCCTGCCCGCCTACCACGACCACAAGACCACCGTGGGCAGGGAGATGGGCGAGCGCTTTGGCCGCGACGCGATGGAGGTCACCGACGAAGTCTTCGAAGGCCCCCAGAGCATCGTCTTCGACGAGGCCGAGAACCGGATGCACACCATCAAGGCTGTCATGGCGGCCACGCTGGGCTATAACGGCTAAATCATCCGTTTACTCTTTCTTCAGTTGTTCCAAAACACTGCTCAAATACTCCGGAAAGAAATATTTCAGCTCTTCATGGGTGGGATAGTGCTTTACATCCGTATGCACTTCCACGCCTGCCGCTGTCAAATCTTCCAACAGCGCCCTAATGTGCTCTTCGTAGGTGTGCTCTTTATCTGAGTAGTGAATATATACGCGCTGCGTTTTTGCCGCTGTATCTTCCCGAATGCGCTGTTTCAGTCGATGATTCAGCGCATTTTTGTTTTTCTCCGTAACCGGTCCACCCAGAATTTCTTCCAACGTAGGACGGAACTTTTCGCTGTCCAGATAGTTTCCTAAAAAATACTGCGGAGCCGCGACTACCATCACAGAGTTTGGATAATGAATACCAAAATTCAGTGCTGCATATCCGCCCTTGCTTGAGCCGCTGAACACGATGTATTTGAACAGCGTTCTGCTCTCCGCAATGCACCTGTCAATCAGCTCGAATACTGCCGTCTCTACGGCATGATTTTCCTTGCAGCCAAGATAATACACACCCAGCTGTCTCGGCCCGAAATCATCCTTGATCAAAAGTCGGTTCACGCCGCATTCTTTCAGCGTCCGCACCTGATTATACCGGGGGCCTGCGTCGTTGCACGCCTGAAAGCCCACCACCAGAATATCGCTCTTTTTGCAGGGAAAAAACATATACCGAAGTGTCTGACCATCCTGCGCCGTAAATTCTTTCTCATTCCACCGCTGGACAGCCTCCGTATAGATTCGGTTCACGCCGCGATGCCAAAACGAACGAATGTTCATGCTCTCACCTCAAAGACATTATAACATTCCCTCTGGTTGTTTTCCAGATTCACCGCCGGGATGTTCCTTCGATTTTTTCTTGCGAAAAACGCCCTCTGCCCGTATAATGGTAAGATAACACTTTCTTGCTGATAAAGGAGGCCCACAATGGGCGGAGGACACGTTTCAAGACCAGATTTCGGGATGCCGCAGCCCGACCCGGCCCACCCGCTGACGGAGTTTTACTGCCTGTTGCAGCGGGCCTTAGACCGGGAGGGCGTGTTTGCCCTGCCCGCGCTGTATGCGCAGTTCCGCGCTCCGGCCCGGCGCATCTACGCCGACGAAGCGGCGGATTTTCTCACCCTCTCCCCCGACGAAGAGGCAGGTTCTGCCCGTCTGCTGGCCCCGGCGCAGCTGCAGCTGCTCTATTCCTCTCTGCATGTCATGCCGGATGGTGCGCCCGCCGCGCTGCTGCTCACCGAAGAATGCACCCGGACGGTATACGCCGTCCAGCTGCTGCCGCCCTTCGTCTGGGAAGACCCGCTCCCGCCCCTGCCAGACGCTCCGGCGGCGCTGAGCCTCACCCTCACCATGCGGGACGTGGAAGAGATAGACGCCTGCCCCGCCGCGCTGGGCCACCGTCTCGCCTGCGACAAGGCGGGCAAACGCTGGCTCCACCACCCCCGGGCCGAGACGTATCTCTCCGAGCGGGTAGCCCTCTTCCAGCGGCTCTACCGATAACTGAACAGAATCTCTCAGGGTCATTTGCCAAAACATGGCGGCAAATGGCCCTTTTGTTTTGGGCGTATTCATGTTATACTTTGGATACCTTGTGCGATGCCGGGCGGAAGATTTTTCCGCTCTGCACCATAAACTGCAATAATCGGGGTCGCTCATCCGTATACAGGGTGAATGTCCCCAATAAGAGATAATTTTTCCACCGGGTCCTGCTGTACACAGGACATCAAAGGAGCATAGAACTATGGGACAGCTGACCAAAAACGAGATTTTTGCGCTGGCCGTGCAGCGATACAGTGACACGGTGTTCCGAGCCGCCATGCACAACTGCAGCTGCACCGCCGATGCGGAAGATGTGGTGCAGGATGTTTTCGAAAAGCTGCTGTGCTACAATGGCCGCTTCGAGAGCGAGGAACACCTGAAAGCCTGGCTGCTGCGTGTGACCATCAACCGCTGCCACGACCTGACCCGCGCCGCCCGCCAGAAGGACACCGAACTGGACGAGAATCTTCCCGCTCCGGACCAGATGGAAGACGGCAGTGTGCTGGACGCCGTGCGCGCCCTGCCCGAGAACTACCGCAATGCGGTCTACCTCCACTACTACGAGGGGTATACCGCCGCCGAGGTGGGCCGGATGCTGGGCGCACCCACCAACACGGTGCTCAGCTGGCTTCGCCGCGCCCGCGCACAGTTACATACGATGCTGAAGGAGGAGATCGAAGATGAGGTGGTATGAGTACAAGATGGAGGTAGACGACCTTCACGCTTCGGACGATTTGAAAGCAAAGCTCCTCGCCATGCAGCCGGCAGAAGAGGCTCCGAAACCCGCCAAAAAGCCCAAAAAAGCCATCCACTTTCCCCGCAAGGCTCTGAGCATCGCCGCCTGCGGCCTGCTCTGCGGCGTTGGTCTGTATGCGGCAGTCCACTCCCCCATCAGCCTGCTGCCTGCGGGCGGCGCGGCCCTCAGCTCTGCCGCTGAGACGGCCTCCTACGCTGCCTACTCGATGGACGACGTGAACAGCGCCCTTGCCGCACCCAAGATGGCCGTCCAGGCCGGTGGAAGCGCCGATACCATGAGCGCCCGCGATGCAGGCGGCACCGGCACCCTCAGCGCCGAGGCAGCGCAGACGAGCACAAAGCTCATCTACACGGCCAACCTCACCATCGAGAGCAAGGACTTTGACGCCGCCCGCACCGCCCTCACCGACGCCGTGAGCGCCGCCGGAGGCTATCTGGAATCCAGCAATGAATCCTCTTACACCGGCTCGAGCCGCACCCTCTCCCTCACCATCCGCGTCCCGCAGGACAACTACGCGAGCTTCCTCGAAGCCGCCGCGCAAGCGGGCAACCTCGTGGACAAGAGCGAGCAGGTGCAGGACGTCACCACCCAGTATATGGACATCGAGGCCCGGCTCTCCAACCTGACGGCCCAGCGCACACGTTTGCAGGAGCTTCAGGCCAGCGCCGAAAACCTCTCCGACCTGCTGGAGATCGAATCTTCCCTCAGCGACGTCCAGTACCAGATCGAGAGCTGGCAGTCGCAGCTGGACTGGTACAGCCAGCAAGTGTCCTGCTCCACGGTCTACCTCTCGCTGGACGAGGTGAAGGAATACACCCCCACCGAGGAATCCTACCTCTCCCAGTTATCCAGCGCCCTCCGCAATGGCTGGACGGGCTTTGTCTCCGGCATCCAGCAGCTGACGGTCTGGGTCGTGGGCGTCTGGCCCGTGCTGGTCATTCTGGCCGCAGCCGCCCTCGTCGTCCGCTTCGTGCGCCGCCGCACCCGCAAGTGATATTCGCTCTGTCGAAGCGCCCCGGAATGGGGCGCTTTTTGTTTCCGACAGCGGCCTTTTCGAAAAAGTCATATTCTTTTTGAAAAAACGCTTGACAAGTCCCCCGCCTTGTGGTATTATACTTGAGCAGTCAGCGAGAGGCCGACAGCAAAAAGTAAATATCGCGGGGTGGAGCAGTCTGGTAGCTCGTCGGGCTCATAACCCGAAGGTCGTTGGTTCAAATCCGGCCCCCGCAACCACCAAGCATCTTGATTTTATCAAGATGCTTTTTCTTTTTTGCATACAAAACGAGAGGCCGCACAGCTGTGCGGCCTCTTGTTTGCGTTTATATCTTTTACAGCATCCCGTGCCGACGCTGTTCGGCTTCCAGCTCCTGATTCAGGGCCGCCTTGCGGTGGTCGAGCAGGAGGTCTTTGTTGTACTGGAAATACCGCTCACAGCCGTTTTCGGCAATGAACGCATGGGCGGCGGGCGAGAGGGTCAGTTCGGTGACGAAGACCACCATCTCCTGACTCTCGGCGAATGCCTGCTCCATAAAGTCGAAGGCCGCTTCCAGCGCGGCGCTGGCCGTCTGCTGGGCGGTGTCCCGGACATCCGACAGGGTGCCGAACTGGGTGCGCAGCACCTTGAAAGCAGCGTCCGCGTCCGGCGCGGCGGCGCGCAGAAGCTCTTTCTCCCAGCTGCGCAGGGTCTTGGCGGTCTGCAAGCGGGCTTCCAGCGTGGGCTTATCCATCAGACCGGCGGTGCGCTTTTTCTGGGTCTCGGCCTCGTAGTCGGCAGTCATCTGGCCAAAGAGCTGCGCCCAGCAGTTCGGCTCCTGCGCCAGTTCTGCGGGCATCTCGGCAAAGGCTTTCTTCGTCTCCCGCAGGAAGGCATAGCAGCTGTCGGCCACAGCGTCTGCCCGCCGGGAGGCAGAGAAGCGCGTCTCGAGGCCGGACAGGATAAGGCTCACGAGGCTCAGCTTCTCGTCGAAGGGGGCCTGCAGAAGCCGCGCAAAAGCGGCAGGCTTGGCCTGACCGGCCAGAATGTCCTCCACGCCGTAGTCGTCACGGTACTTATAGTAGAGGTCGAGGTAGGCCGAGAAGTCCTCGGCGATCTTCTGGTGCTGGATATACTGGCGGATGAGCTCTTCATCGGCCTGCAGGCCCAGCGACTCATAGGTATTGAGCAGGTTGGAGAGGTCTTCCCAACCGCGGGCGGTGACGAACTGGGTGCCGTCCACGTCGGCGTTTATCTGGTAGAAGTTCTGGGGGTGCAGTTCGAGGTAACTCAGGATCGCGCTGTGGATATGGGCTGCACGGGCGTAGTCCTTCCAGACCGGCAGATCCGGCTCAATGTCCATCCGGCGGACGCGGTCGAGGGTGACAATATCGAAATCGCGGACGGATTTATTGTACTCCGGCGGGTTGCCTGCCGCCACGATGACCCAGCCCGCAGGCACGGCCTGATTGCCGAAGGTCTTGCACTGCAAAAACTGCAGCATAGTGGGGGCCAGCGTCTCGGAGACGCAGTTGATCTCGTCGATGAAGAGGATGCCCTCTTTCAGGTCGGTGGTCTCCATCTTGGCGTAGACACTGGCGATGATCTCGCTCATGGTGTACTCCGTCACAGAGACGTCCCGGCCGCCGTAGTTGCGCTGACGGATGAAGGGCAGGCCCACGGCGCTCTGGCGGGTGTGATGGGTGATGGTATAGGCCACCAGCGCCACGCCGCACTCCCGCGCCGCCTGCTCCATGACCTGGGTCTTGCCGATGCCCGGAGGCCCCATCAGCAGGATAGGGCGCTGGCGGATGGCCGGGATGGCGTATTCGCCCAAAGCATCTTTGGCGAGGTACGCTTTGACGGTATGCTCGATCTCTTCTTTGGCTCGTTTGATGTTCATATTCTTTCCCTCGTTATCACGAATTGTTGAGGTCACGGTAGAGGTCGTCTTCCTCCGCCAGCGCTTCGGACAGGGCCGAGGCGCTGCGGGCGGCCTCGCCGGTAAATTCTTCTTCGTCCAGCACCACTTTCATTGCCCAGGGCGGCACATTGGCGTCGTCAAAGCGGTCGCCCAGAAATAGAAATGCCGTGTCGTAAGCCGGGCGTCGGGCCGGGTAAGTCCCCATACCGTCGGTAAAATAGAGCAGACCCCGGAGGTTCGAGAACTTCTTCTCGGCGCAGAGCCGGCTGACGTACTCGAAAGCGGGCCGGAAATCGGTGCCGCCGCCGCCCCGCAGCTCGAAATGGTTCATGGCACGGATGAGGTCGTCTTCGTTTTTGACGGGAATATCCTGCCGCACCGCGTTGTCGGCCTGGATGAGGTGGAGATTCATCCGATGGAAGAAATTCTCCCTGCCCTTCAGCAGAGTATACGTCTCGGCCAGAAAGGCCCGCACCAGCTCACCCGAGGTGGAGTAGCTGGTGTCGATGACGAGGGCCAGCTCTTCTATCTTCTTGCTCTCCCGGGTCTCCAGCGGCTCGATGAGGGGCAGGTTGCCGTAGACCGACAGGCCATAGGTGTAAAAGTTCAAATCGAACTCGTCCGGGTCGAGGTGGACTTCCTCCCGAGTGACGCAGAACCGGCGCAGGAAGTCGCCGTAGCTGCGGCGGCTGCGGTTTGCGGCTTTGATCTGCTCCCGCATGGCGTCCGCGCCCTCACCGGCCTCTTTGTCCCGGAGTTCCAGCTCTGTCTGCATCCGCTCGCCGATTTTTTGCCACGTCTTCTGAGGCAGCGGCGCAGGCATCTGCTGGGGCTGTTCGGGGGCATCTTTGGGCCAGAGGCGGTGGTCGTCGGTGTAGAATTCTTTTTCCAGCTGGCGGAGAACGCCGGGCGTCTGCCGCACCAGCCAGCGATAGATGGGGGCTGCAGCAGCCACTTTTTCCTGCTCGATGATCTCCTCATAGGCGTGTTGGCGCACCCACGTCAGGGGGCGCTGGACGCTCTTGCGGCCAAGACCGTCGATGACGTTCTCCACCGCAATGTCACACGCAAGGTCCCACAGGCGTTTGTCCCGCTTGCCGCGCAGCCAGAGGTGGCGGAAGATGCAGTGGAACACCGTGTGGAGGTAGAGCCGGTTGAGATATTTGGGGTTCTTCTGGTAGAGCCGAAGCAGGGCGCTTGGCTGGTAGCAGAGGATGGTCCCATCCGTCGCCAGCACACCGCACCGCTCGTCGGCGGTGGGCGTCAGAGCCGAGAGGGCCTGGTCTAAAAAGCGGAAGTCCAGATACAGCCTGCTGCGCACCACGGCCAGCACCTCGCCGCCCATCCGGGCCTGCCACTCTTCGTGAGTCTCGGGCCGGGCCGACTGGAAGGGCTTGCGGGGGTCAAAAAACTTTTCCTTCTCAGAAATCAAAATCATACCTCTTCTTTTGGGGCGCAGCGGCACGCTTTTTGTGCTCTGCGTCGGCCAGCAGGGCGGCAGCTTCGGCATTGTCGGCCTTGGCCGCGAGGGCCGCACCCTCGGCAAAGGCATCAGTATCCATCACATCCAGCGCCAGCAGGACTTTGATGCCCTCGGTGTCCTGCGCCTTGAGCAGACGGGTCAGCACCCGCCCGGTGTTGGTCTTGAGGAAGTCCCGGTATGCATCCCGGGCGGCATCGCTCAGCTGCCACGGCCAGCGCAGGCGGTCGAAGCAGAGCATCGCCATCACGGAAGCGTCGTCGGCGTCGTGGCCCTGCGGGAAAATGGCGTCGTACTCCGCCGGGAGAAGCTTATTTTCGAGAAAGCACTGCCGGTAGTGGTAGCCCTGCCCCGAAAAGGTGTGGAGCAGGATGTGGGCGGGCGTCTCCTCGATGTCCTCCCAGTAGGCGGGATACCACAGCCCCGCACGGGGTGCGGCCTCCCCCACCGGCCAGAACAGCGCCCGCACGGCCTCGGTGATGCTGCCCACGAGGGCGAACAGGCCGGTGGCCTGCTCGGGCGTAGCGCGGATGATGAGGTCTTCCAGCGCAAAGCAGTTGAGGAAGACATCGCTGCCCATGGTCAGCTCTCCTGTCCCGGCAGTCAGGCGGCGCAGCCTGCGGCAGTTGTAGAATGTGCAGCTGCCAATGACCCGCAGACTATCCGGCAGGGTGACTTCTTCCAGGAAGTTCCCGCAGATGGGGTGGAGCTCGTCGTCCTGCGCCGGGGCGGCGGGGGCGTCGAAGTCAAAGCTGTACCGCTCTTTGCCGCTCACATCCCGGCCAAAAGCACGGGTCAGACAGAGCTTGCCGTCCTCGGCCTGCTCATAGCGGCAGATCTTTTCCGGCCCGGGCAGACCCCGGGGCTTTTCGGAAAAACAGTAATCTCCCAGTTCGGTGATGGGCCACTGGCCCTCCCCTTCCGGCGCAGGAACAGCCCCAGGCAGCTTTACGCAGGGCTCACCGCCGTACACCCGCACAAGGCGGGCCGTGCCGCCCGCCAGCGGCAGAATATCCAGTATCATAAGAACCTCGCTCACAAAAAAGCTGCCGCACAGACACGCCGTGCAGCAGCTCCGTTCAAAACTTCATCACTGTGCGGCCTGTGCAAGGCAATCGTTCATTGCCGCAAATACCGCGTCGCTGGTCATGGTGCTGCCGGAGACAGCATCCACTCCGACGGTCGAGCCAGCCGCCAGCAGGGAGGCCGACAGCGTCTCTGCCGCCTTGCCGCCCAGCTCCGGCGTCTCACCGGAAGCGTCTATCACAACATTGGTCACCTTGCCGCCGGTGATGGTCACGGTAACGCCCACCTCGCTCAGACAGCCCTGCGCACTGGCGGTGTAGGTGCCGTCGGTGTAGGTGTCAGCATTATCGGCAGCAGGCACGGTGCCGGTGCTCGAGATATAAAGGGCCAGCACGATGCCGAGGACGACGTCCAGCACCAGCATGAGGATGATGTTGCGGGTCATGTGTTTTTTCATGGTCTGTGAAGTGCTCCTTTTGCGATGTTTGGGGTCCGCTCGTTACTTTGCGGGCTTGAAGCTGTCGCGCAGGGTCACGACACGATTGTACACGCCGGGGTTCTTCGAGTCGGGAGTGAAGAAACCGGTGCGCACGAACTGGAACTTATCGCCGGGCTTTGCGTCGGCCAGAGCCTCTTCCAGCTTGCAGCCCTTGCGGACGACAACGCTGTCGGGATTCAGATAATCCTTGTAGTCGCTGCCCTCGGGGATGGCGTTCATGTTCGCCTCAGTGAAGAGCTTGTCGTACAGGCGTACCTCGGCATCCACGGCGTGGGCAGCGCTCACCCAGTGGATGGTACCCTTGACCTTGCGGCCATCGGCAGGGTTGCCATTGCCGGTCTCGAGGTCGGCAGTGCAGTGGATGGCAGCGATGCTGCCGTCGGGGTTCTTCTCGACGCTCTCGCACTTGACGATATAGCCGCCCATCAGACGGACTTCGCCGCCGACGGTCAGGCGCTTGAACTTCGGAGGCGGCACCTCGGCGAAGTCCTCGTTCTCGATCCACAGCTCCCTGGTGAAGGCGACCTTGCGGGTAGTGGTGTCGTTGGCTTCACGGTTGGGGTTGTTGGCGATGTCGAAATACTCGGTCTTGTCGGCGGGGTAGTTGTCCACCACCAGCTTGACGGGGTCCAGCACGGCGATGCGGCGCTGTGCAGTCAGGTCCAGCTCGCTGCGGATGCAGGCTTCCAGCTGGCGCATATCAATGAGGTTGTCGGACTTGGAGATGCCGGCCTCGCGCACGAAGGTGAAGATAGAAGAAGCGGTGTAGCCGCGGCGGCGCAGGCCGCACAGGGTGGGCATGCGGGGGTCATCCCAGCCGTCCACGATGCCCATCTCCACCAGTTCACGCAGATAGCGCTTGCTCATGACGGTGTTGGTCATGTTCAGGCGGGCAAACTCGCGCTGCTTGGGGAACTCGGTGCCAAAAATGTTCTCGATGACCCAGTTGTACAGGGGGCGGTGGTTCTCGAACTCGAGGCTGCACATGCTGTGGGTGATGCCCTCGATGGCGTCCTGGATGGGGTGGGCAAAGTCGTACATCGGGTAGATGCACCACTTATTGCCCTGACGGTGATGCTCGGCGTACTTGATACGGTAGATGGCCGGGTCACGCATATTCATGTTGGGGCTGGCGAGGTCGATCTTGGCGCGGAGGGTCTTTTCGCCCTCCTTGAACTCGCCTGCACGCATCCGGCGGAAGAGGTCGAGGTTCTCTTCCGGGGTGCGGTCGCGCCACGGAGAGGGACGGGAGGGCTTGCCTGCGTCGCTGCCGCGGTACTCGCGCATCTCGTCGCGGGTCAGGTCATCGACATATGCCTTGCCCTCGAGGATGAGCTTTTCGGCATACTCGTAGCACTTGTCGAAGTAGTCGCTGCCGTAGAAGATGCCGCCGTTGGGGTCGGCACCCAGCCAGTGCAGGTCCTCGATGATGCTGTTGACATACTCCTCCCCCTCACGGGCGGGGTTGGTGTCGTCGAGGCGGAGGTTGAACTTGCCGCCGTACTGGTTTGCGATGGACCAGTTGATATAGATGGCCTTGGCGCTGCCGATGTGCAGGTAGCCGTTGGGCTCCGGCGGGAAGCGGGTATGGATCTCGCTGATTTTGCCTTCGGCGAGGTCGGCGTCAATGATCTCAGTCAAAAAGTTTTTATCTGCCATAGTGGCGTTCCCCCTGTCAGGGCATAGCAAGCCCGGAATTACACTTTTGATACCCCTTATAATACACTATTTCCCTCTTTCCTTCAAGGTGGAAAGCCGAAGTTCCACCTGTTTTCGGCGTCGTTTTGCGAAAAAGCTTTCCCTGTCTCCCGCTTTTTGCAAAAAAGGCGAAATTCATGCTTGACATTCCGCACAGAATCTTATATAATAATCAAGCATTCAGCGAATGCGACAGATAGATAGGGGTATAGCTCAGTTGGTAGAGCAGCGGTCTCCAAAACCGCGTGCCGTGAGTTCGAGACTTACTACCCCTGCCACAAGCGCACAGAGAGTACTCTGTGCGTTTTGTTTTTGTATTTTTCCCTGAATGTCGGACTTTCCCAAACTTTTTTGACATTTTCTGAAATTCATGCTTGACAACAGCGCGTTTCTCAGGTATAATAACACATGTTCCGGCGGTCAACCGCCAGAAACGATGCACTTGAGCGATCATGGCCCGGTAGCTCAGTTGGTTAGAGCACCAGCCTGTCACGCTGGGGGTCGTCGGTTCGAGCCCGATCCGGGTCGCCATTTGCTGCTATAGCTCAGTTGGTAGAGCGCATCCTTGGTAAGGATGAGGTCTCCAGTTCGAATCTGGATAGCAGCTCCATCGAGAGAAAACCACTTGAATCCTTGAGATTCAGGTGGTTTTTTGTTTGCATCGACAGTTGCAACTGTCGAGCACCGGCCCATGATAGAACCTCTCCGTCACGCCTGCGGCGTGCCACTGCCCGGGTTGCGGCTCCCAGCGTCTGCTTCGCTGTCGCTCGCATCCTGCTGGCCGCGGCCCCAACAGCTCCTCCCTGTTTCCGCCGCTGGCGGCGGTCGTCGCCGTTGCTCCTAACGAGGGGAGGCTATGACTGAGAGGTTCTCCCCGGCAGAGCTCTCTGCCAAAAACAAAAACCGCGCCGCAGGTAATGTTCGAACCTGCGGCGCGGTTTATCTATTGGAGGAAATAGTTCTCGTAAATAATAATCGGTTAAATCCCGTCTGGATTATAGAGATAGTATACTTCATTCAGCGCAAAAAATCAACCCAGGTAGGCAAAATCACAAATTACAACAAAAAAACACCCTGAAGTTTTTCAACCTCAAGGTGTTCTGGGCTGGAGCTGCTATCCAGATTCGAACTGGAGACCTCATCCTTACCAAGGATGCGCTCTACCAACTGAGCTATAGCAGCACAATCACAGCTCAATTATAATACCATAAACTCTGCCGCATTGCAAGAGTTTTTTGCAAAAAAATCTGGCATTTTGCATTTTTTCTGCCCAGATACAAAAAAACGGCTGCCGTTTTCCACGGCAGCCGTCTGCATTGTTGAAAATATCACTCGATAAGGCCGTTCAGCAGGGCCAGGCACTTGCGGCTGTGCAGCTTGCGGATGGCCTTTGCCTCGATCTGGCGGACGCGCTCACGGGTGACTCCGAAGTCGCGGCCCACCTCTTCCAGCGTGCGGGGACGGCCATCGTCCAGACCAAAGCGGAGACGGATGACCTTCTCTTCACGGGGAGTCAGGCTCTTGAGAGCCTGATTGATCTGCTGGGCCACCATAGCGCGGTCAGCAGCCTTGCCGGGAGCCTCGGCATTCTCGTCGGCGACGAAATCGCCCAGAGAGGAATCCTCTTCCTCGCCCACGGGGCTCTCAAGGCTGGCGGGCTCCTGTGCCATGCGCTGGATCTCACGCACACGCTCGACGCTCATGTCCATGGCCTTTGCCAGCTCTTCCGGGGTGGGCTCGTGGCCGTTCTGGTAGACCAGCTGGTTGGTGGCCTGACGCATCCGGTTGATGGTCTCGACCATATGCACCGGGATGCGGATGGTACGGGCCTGGTCGGCGATGGCGCGGGTGATGGCCTGACGGATCCACCAGGTCGCATAGGTGGAGAAGCGGAAGCCGCGGTCGCAGTCGAACTTCTCAGCCGCCTTGATGAGGCCGATGTTGCCCTCCTGGATGAGGTCGAGAAAGGCCAGATTGTGACCCACATGCTTCTTGGCGATGGAGACCACCAGACGGAGGTTCGCTTCGCTCAGGCTGCGGCGGGCGTTCAGGCCGTCGCGGCGGATCTTCAGCAGCTCCTGACGGCGCTCTTCGGTCAGGGGACCGTTCTCCACAGCCTCCATGGCCTCTTCCTCAGCGGCCTTTTCCTCGGCGTCCTCGCTGGGCTTCTCACTGCCCTCTTCGTCGATATCCTCGGTGTAGCTGCGGCTGTTCTCATCCTCCTCGAACGAGAAGCGGGCGCTGTTCTTCTTGATGTACTCGGTCGCACCGTACTTCTGGCGGTCGGCCTGCAGGATGTGGGCAGCCTCGGCACCGGCGTGGATGCGCTTGCTCAGATCAACTTCCTGTTCCGCGCTCAGCAGAGGGATCTGGCCGATCTGCTTGAGGTAGTTCTTGACGGGGTCGTCCAGCAGCTCATCCATCGCAGCCTTCAGGTCGGCAGGGTTCTCCTCGGCGGCCTCTTCCTCGTCGTCGCCGCCCAGACCCAGCTCGTCGCTGTTGTTCTCGGCGTTCTCCACCTCGGCGATGATGCTGTCCACGTCCAGATTCACATCGGCGTCGGCCTCATCCTCGATGATCTTGATGCCGCGCTCTTCAAGGAGCGTATAGAGCGTTTCCACATCCATCCTGCACTGTGCAGCCAAAGTTTTGGCCTCCTGTGCCGACAGGGTGCCTTCGCCTTTCGTCAACAGTTCCTTCAAAGTCATGCCCATTTCGCTCTCTCCTTCTCACTGCGGGGGAAGCGCCCCGCAAGTGAACTTGTCTCATAGTTTCGGCCTTGCTTCTTAAATCACAAGACCTCCGTTGACGCCGAACACCTGGCCGGTGATGTAGCCGGCGTCTTCTCCGGCGAGGTACAGCAGAAGCTTTGCCACCTCTTCGGCGGTGCCGAGACGGCCCACAGGGGTCTCTTCGGCCAATGCCGCTTTGTCCTCAGCAGTGAACGAGGCCATCATATCGGTGTCGATGACGCCGGGGGCCACGCAGTTCACGGTGATGCCGCTGGGACCTTCTTCTTTTGCCAGCGCCTTGGTCAGGCCGATGAGGCCCGCTTTGGCGGCGGAATAGTGTACCTCGCAGCTGCCGCCGGTCTGGCCCCACATGCTGCTCACGGTGAGGATACGGCCCGCTTTGCGGCGTATCATCCCGGGCAGGGCCAGCTGGCAGAGGTTGAACGCACCGGTCAGGTTGACGTCCAGCATCCGCTGCCACTCTTCCGGCGTGATGTCGGTGAACAGCTTCTGCTGGGCGATGCCCGCGTTGCTCACCAGCACATCCACCCGGCCCAGCGCCTGCTCGGCGGCGCGGAAGGCCAGCTCACAGCTGGCCCGGCTGGCCACGTCACACTGGACGGCCAGTACGCCCGGCAGCTCTTTTTGCAGGGCTGCGGCGGCCTCGGCGTTGGTGTGGTAGAACACTGCCACCCGGTAGCCCGCCGCATAGAATGCGCGGGCTGCTGCTGCGCCGATGCCCCGGTCACCGCCCGAGATGAGGACGGTGCGATCCTTCGCCGCCGGGGCAGTGCTCTGGGGCTCTGCCGCAGGTTCCGGCTCGCGTTCCGGCTCCGATGCCGGCGTGTTCTCCGGCGCAGCGCTAACCGGCGTTTCCCTCGTTTCCTGCACCGGCAGTGCGGCCACAGCCGCTTCTTCCGGCTCGGGCAGGGTCGGCCTGCGCTGTTCTTTCTTCGGCCCTGCGTCTGCAAGGTCAAATGTCAGCTCAAATTCGTCGTTGTACAAGAGTCAAACCCTCCTGTCCACTATTTTCGGCCGCAGCGCCTCTTCGTGTCAAAGCCTCTGCGGCGGGAAAGGAAACAGCTTCCCCCACCCCGCCGGAGCTGCGCTCTGCTCACTTTTTCCGGTCTAGGCCGGCTCTGCGGCGCGCCCGGCGGCATTTGTGTGGTTTCGACAAGTTTCCATTGAATAATATAGCACAATCGGGCGAAAAAATAAAGTGGTCACCGGTGATTTTTTCACGCAGTTCCCACTTTTTTCACAGATTCAGGGGTTCACGGGCGGCTTCCAGCGGGGCTTTGCGGCCCGCCTGGCCCGCAGTGAAACGAAAAATTCCTGCAAAAGCTGCTGTGCCTCATCGGCCCGCAGTCCCTTCTCGATGACGGGGTGATGGTTGAAGGGCTGGGCGAAGAGGTCTGTCACCGAGCCGCAGCAGCCCGCCTTGACGTCGGCGGCACCGTACACCACCCGCTTGATGCGGCTGTTGATGATGGCGCCGCTGCACATGGGGCAGGGTTCCAGCGTCACGAACAGCTCACACTGCCACAGCCGCCAGCCGCCCAGCTTTTTGCAGGCCGCGTCGATGGCCAGCAGCTCAGCGTGGTGGAGAGCGTTTTTCTCCGTCTCGCGGGTGTTGTGGGCGGCAGAGATGATCTCTCCGTCCTTCGCCACTACCGCGCCCACCGGCACTTCGCCCAGCGCAGCGGCCTTTCGGGCCTCTTCCAGCGCCGCGCCCATCAGCTCAAAATCGGTCATCCCATTCCCCTTTCTGCCAGCCGTGCGGCAAACACGAGGCAGTTATTTATAATATGTAACGCGCTGCCGGGCCATACGCTCTTCGCTTTCTGGGCCGCCCAGCCGAAGATGAGCCCCATGCCCAGCGCATAGGCCCGGGCCGTCCAGCTGCCGTGCAGAGCCGCAAAAATCACCGCCTGCACTACCACAGCCCCCGCGCCGCCCAGCGGCTGCAAAAGATAGAGCGCCCCGCCCCGAAAGGCAAGCTCTTCTGCCAGAGGGGTCACAAGGCAGATGCGCAGCGCAGCCCACGCGAGGGCCGCGCCCTCGGGCAGAGCCGTCTTTTCCGCCGGGAGCAGCAGCTGTGCTCCCGCCGCCAGCAGCGCCCAGAGCACTGCCGCCTCGGCCAGGACCCGGCACTGAGCCGGAAAAGACGGCTTTTCCGTTTCCCTTATCAGTCTTTTCACGGCGCACCCTCCTGTCGGCGGACATTGTACCATACTGCCGCCCCGTTTTGCAAGCAGTTCTTCGTTCATTCGAAGAAATTTCACTCAAAAGATTGACATTCCGCCCGGCGTTCTGGTATACTTTGTACGACTTTTTTATAGATTTGTCGTTTTACCAAAGACACACGATGAACGCACCCATGGAGGTACGAACTATATGATACGCATTCTTACCGATTCCGCATCCGACATCCTGCCCGCCGAGGCCGTACAGCTGGGTGTGGACGTCATCCCCCTCAACGTCACCCTCGAGGACGGCACCGTCATCCGGGACGGCGTGGACCTGACTCCCAGCGAGTACTACGAGCACATGGCCGGCTGCAAAAAGCTGCCCACCACCAGCCAGCCCAGCCCTGAGCTGTTCGAAAAGTTCTACGCCGAGGCTGCTGCCGCCGGAGACGAGGTCGTGGGCATCTTCCTGTCCCATGAGCTGTCCGGCACCTATCAGTGTGCGAAGCTGGCCGCAGACCTGGCCAACGTGGACAACGTCCTCTTCGTGGACAGCACCAATGTCTGCCTCGGCGAGGGTCTGCTGGTGCGTCTGGCCGCACACCTGCGGGATGAAGGCAAGTCTGCCGTCCAGATCGCCGCCACCCTCGAGCACGCCAAGGAGCATCTGCACCTCGTCGCCGCCATCGACGACCTGAAGTATCTGCGCAAGGGTGGCCGTCTGCCCGCCGCCGTCGCCGTGGCCGGCGGGATGCTGGGCATCAAGCCCCTCATCACCATCAAGGAGGGCAAAGTCGCCATGGCCGGTAAGGCCCGGGGTCTGCCCGGCGCATACGTCGCCCTCTTCAAGAAGATAGAGGAGCTGGGCGGCGTCAATCCCCGTTTCCCCTCTCTGGCCGGTTACACCATCAGCCCCCGCGAGGTGAACCCCATCCAGACCTATCTGGTGGACAATCTCGGCCTTCCCGAGCCGCTGGTGCGCCAGATCGGCTGCGTCATCGGCACCCACGCCGGTCCCGGTGCATTTGGTCTGGCCTTCTTCGATAACGGGCTGGTCATCGACTAAGAGTATATAGGAAGAGGCTGCTGTGCATCTGCACGGCAGCCTCTTTTCGTTTTTCCTTACAGCATATCCGTGATGAGCTTGCCCAGCAAAAGCACCAGCACCACGAGCATCATGGGGCGGATGAACTTTGCGCCCTTTCTCAGGGCGAAGTGGGAGCCGATGATGTTGCCGACGATGTTGCTGATGGCGCAGGGGATGCCCACCGGAAAGACCACCAGCCCGCTGCTCAGATAGGTGAAGAGGCTGGCGTAGTTGCTGGCGAGGTTGAGCACCTTGGCGTTGCCGTTGGCGGTGCGCAGGTCAAAGCCCATCAGGCTGGTGAAAGCGATGATGGCAAAGGTCCCGGTGCCTGGCCCCACCATGCCGTCGTACAGACCGATGCCGAGGCCGATGCCCAGGGCCAGCAGGGCCTTTTTCAAATTCAGGGTGCCGTCGTCCCGGTTCTCGTCCGGGAGGTTGCGACGCCACAGGATGACGACTGCCGCGATGGGCAGGATGATGAACATCATCATCTGCAGCACCTCATCGCTGAGCATCAGGACGATGTGTGCGCCCAAGGCACTGCCCGCAAAGCTTCCGATGGCGGCGAGGATGCCGACCTTGAGGTTCATCGCGCCGTTCTTGAAGAAACTGACCGTGGCGAACGTCGTGCCGCAGGCGGCGCTGAATTTGTTGGTGGCGTAAGTATAGTGAGGCGGCAGGCCCGCGAAGAGATAGGCCGGCAGACTGATGAGTCCGCCGCCGCCCGCTGCCGAATCGACAAAGCCCGCAAAGCCGGTCATGAACACCAGAAATGCCATCATCGGCAGGCTGATTTGAATACCCATTGTTATGATTCCCCTTAATATTCCTATTTTTCCCACAATTTTACTTGTACAGCTCACCCTCGCAGGCCAAAATCTGGTCGAGTATCATCCGGGACACCCGGGCGCCGTAGACCATGGAGGGATGGTCATTGTACTCGATGATGTCGTGGAAGTCCTTGTTCATCAGGACGATGACATACTCGCCGTAGGGGGTGTGGACGATGCCGCCGTCGTTGCGGCAGGCGTTCATGCTGCCGCTCTTGCTGGCCACCCAGATGAGTTCCGGCTCGCCGGTCTCCTCGCAGTCGAGATAGAACTGCGGAAAGTCGTGGGTCAGCATGGTATTGTAATGCTGCTGACGGAAGATGGCCAGCATCTCAGCGCTGGCCTCAGCGCTGACGAGCATTCCCTTTGCCACCTGCGCAAACAGCGAGGCGTAGTCCCGGGGAGTCGTGGTGCCGAGGTCGTTGTAAATATCAAAGTGGAGCGGGTTGTGCAGGACGGTGTGGACAAAGCCCATCTCCCGGATGCAGGCGTTGATGGTGTCCAGCCCCAGATAGTCGATGACCATGTTGGTGGCGATGTTGTCGGAGCAGATGATCATCATGGTGGCGGCGTCTTTAACTTTCAGACTTGCGCCCACGCCCAGCGCCCGGAGCATACCGGAACCGTCCACAAAGTGCTCGGGCTTGTAAGTGATTTTTTCCTCGAGGCTGGCTTTGCCCCGGCTGGCCTGCAGATACAGGGCTGCGAGGATATATGCCTTGATGGTGGAAGCCGTCTCAAATTCCTCGTCAGCGCCGATTTCGACCGTATGGCCGTGCAGGTCGTCCACAAAGACGCTCATCTTGCCCTGATAGGAATACAGCTCGGCGGCAATACGCTTTTCCAGCGTCATGTTTTTATCCATTTTGGAATCTCCCTGTCGTTTTATACATTATTTAGAGGTTTTCTTCGAAGAACCGCCGGGCGTTGCGGTAGAAGATGGCCTCCACCTCGTCCTCGGTGAAGCCCTCGCGGCGGAGTGCGTCGGCCAATAGAGGCAGCTTGGAGCAGTCGTCCATTTCCAGCTTGCCGCCGATGCCGTCGAAGTCACTGCCCAGACCGATGATCTCAATACCGCCCACCTGCTTGAAGTGGGCCGCGTGCTTTGCCATCAGGGCCGTGGTGCTGCGGCAGAGCTTTTCTTCGGGCTGGTTGTCGAGGAAGCCGCTGCAGTAGTTCAGACCCACGAGGCCGCCCTTGTTGGCGAGGGCGCGGATCATCTCGTCGGTGAGGTTGCGGCAGTGGGGTGCGAGGGCGCGGCAGTTGGAGTGGCTGGCCGCAAAGGGGCGGGTGGAGTGCTCCACAATGTCCCAGAAGCCCTTGTCGGACAGGTGGCTCACGTCTGCGATGATGTGCAGACGCTCCATCTCAGCCAGGAACTCGAAGCCCTTTTCTTTCAAGCCCGTCTCGGTGTTGGGGGCGCAGGGCCAGATGTTGTGGCCCCCGCCGGGGACGACGTTGGGGCTGGCAAGCTCGTTCTCGTGGTTCCAGGTCAGGGTCATCATGCGGACGCCCAGCTCGTACATCCGGCGCAGCACGCCGATGCTGCCCTTGCAGCAGCCGCCCTCTTCGATGGTGAGCATTCCGCTGATCTTGCCCTCAGCGGCGTTCTTGCGGATGTCAGAGGGTTGATACACCGGTGCAATATCCTCCGGGTATTTTTCCATGATGCGTTTGAAGACGTCGATTTCTTCCAGCGCCGTCACCAGCGGGTCGGCACCGGGGGTCTTGTCGCCCAGATTGACAAAGGCGGCGAAGCACTGCAGCATATAGTCGCCCTTTTTCAGTTTCTGCAAGTCGATATGCAGATCATTCTGCGCAAAGCTCTTGGGCGTACCCGCCTTTTCGGCGTAGCGCAGCTCACTCAGGGTGTCACAATGTAGATCAAAGACTTTCATGGTTATCTCCTTTTAGAAAATACTCCCCACCGCATACAAACACTTCACCAGATCCTCCCGATACAGCGGGTCGCTCGGCTCAAGGCTGTTGATGACCACACCGCCGCTGGCGGCGGCACCGGTGGAGTGGATATACCGCCCTTCGCCCAGATAAAGCGCCACATGGCCGGGGAAGAAGAGCGCATCGCCGGGCTTTTTGTTCTCGAAAGCCACCTCATGCATCGGCCAGCCCTCGATGATCTTTGCGTCGCGGTAGATGAGCACACCGCACTGCATATAGGCGCTGCTGACAAGGCCCGAGCAGTCGATGCCCCGGCCCGACTTGCCGCCCCAGCGGTACTCGGTACCCATATACTTCTTTGCCTGCTCACAGACAGCGGCGCGGAAGGCATCTTCGCTGCCGCCGTACCAGCGTGCTACAGCTTCTGGCACGAGCTTGTCTGCCGTCGTGTCCAGCGTCTCGGCCAGCGCGTCATTGAAGGCAAGGCCCTCTCTCTGGGAGAAGACCGCCGTCATCTCATATTTCACCGGCTCCAGCGCCACATCCCGGACATAGCCCGTCCGGCCATCCGTCAGCAGAACTTTCGCCCAGCCCTTGTGGGCCTCGACCTCTTCGGCGGTCTCAGGCTGGCGGCGGAGAACGCCTCCCCGCTCCAATTCCATCATCCGGACGCCCTGCACCTTGGGCAGGCTGAGGACATCCGTAGCGCGGCCCACGAGAACGAGGTCTGCCCCCAGATACTCCCACAGCTCCTCCTCGCGGACAAACTGCAATTCCCGCTGATTCACATAGCCATGGTAACCGTAAAAGCTGACCACTTCGGCCACATCGGGCGGAAGCTGGACGCCCGCAGCGGTCACGCCGCCGGGCGCAGTCCGCACCTGACAGGCCTGCCCATACAGGCCCTCATCTCCGATGGTGGAGACAAGACCCTCCTCGCCCTCTTTGATGGTCTGGGGCAGGTCGTAAATGGTGCCTACCGGCACCGAAAATAATGCGTATTTCATGGTTCGCTCCCTTCCAGCAGCTGCAGCAGCTCATCCGGCCGCATCGAGAGGATGGCACCATCGGCGGTGCCGGTCACGGTGTCGGCCAGCGACTGCTTGGCCTGCTGCAATTCCACGATTTTTTCTTCAATGGTATCCTGTGCAATGAGCTTATACACCTGCACCGGGTTCTGCTGGCCGATGCGGTAGGCGCGGTCGGTGGCCTGATTCTGGGCGGCGACGTTCCACCACGGGTCGTAGTGGATGACGATGTCCGCCGCTGTCAGGTTAAGGCCGGTGCCGCCGGCCCGCAGCGAGATGAGGAAAACGCTCACCTCTCCCCCGTTGAACCGCCGGACCAGCTCCGCCCGGACGGGCTTCGGCGTCGAGCCCTGCAGCGTAAAGTGGCTGATGCCCTCGGCGTCCAGACGCTTTGCCAGCAGCTCGAGCATCGAGGTGAACTGGCTGAACAACAGGATGCGGTGGCCGCCCTCCACGGCGCTGGAGACAAGCTCCACGCAGGCGTCCAGCTTGGCGCTGCCACCCTCCCAGTTGTCTGCGATAAGGCGCGGGTCGCAGCAGATCTCCCGCAGCCGCATGAGGACGGCGAACACCGCCATCTTGTCCTCGGGCTTTGCGGCCTGCAGCTTCTCCCGGGCGTCCACCACAGCGGCCAGATAGAGCTTGCGCTGCTCCTCTTCCAGCTCGATGCGGTAGACATTCTCGGTCTTGGGCGGCAGCTCCTTGAGCACATCCGACTTCATGCGGCGGAGGATGAAGGGGCCGGTCAGCTGATTGAGACGCCGCACGGCGGTCTGGTCTTCCTCCTGCACGATGGGCTTCTCGAACCGGCTGCAAAAGCTCTTGTAGGGCGGCAGATAGCCCGGCATCAGGAAGGAGAAGATGCTCCACAGCTCGCCCAGCCGGTTCTCCACCGGCGTACCGGTGAGGGCGAACCGCACCCGGCCGCGCACTTTGCAGACGGCCTTGTATTTCTGAGTGGTGTGGTTCTTGATGGCCTGCGCCTCGTCGAGGATGCAGGCGTAAAACTCCTGTCCCTCGTAAAGCGCCTCGTCACGCCGCAGCAAATCGTAGCTGGTCACCACGAGGTCGGCGGCGGGCCAGCTCTCAGCCAGCTCGGCGCGGTGGGCGGCGTCGCCATCCACCACCACGCAGGAGAGTTCGGGCGTGAATTTCTGACACTCCTCGGCCCAGTTCAGCACCAGCGAGGCCGGGCAGACGATAAGGCTGGGCAGAGTCTGGCCGTTCTGCTTCATGGCCAGCAGGTAGCTCAGCACCTGCACCGTCTTGCCCAGGCCCATATCGTCGGCGAGGATGCCGCCCATGCCGTAACCGTCCAGCGTCCGCAGCCAGCGGTAGCCGTCCCGCTGATATTTGCGCAGGGTCTTTTGCAGGGAGACAGGCGGGACATACTCGCTGTCCTTGACGGCGTGGAAGCTCCGGCTGATGCGCCGGAAGGCGTCATCCCGGTTGAAGCGCACACCGGTCTGGCCCGACAGCGCCCAGTCGAGGCTGGGCGCACGGTAAAGCGGAAGCTGCGCATGATTCTGGCCCAGCTTTGCGCCGGAGAGTTCCAGCGTTTCGTTCAGTTCGTCCAGCACTTCCAGCGAGTCATCCAGCCGCAGCAATCGGCCATCCCGCAGGCGGTGGTAGCGCTTTTTCTGGTGGAGCGACTTGAGCAGAGCTTTCAGCTCGCTCACCGGGAATTCGCCGGTGTCCACCTCCAAATCAAGCACGCTGCCCTGTACCGACACACCCACCGAGATCTTCGGCGGCGCAGCCTGCAAGTCGCGGAATGCATCGCTGAGGTAGACTTCGCCCTCCGCCAGCAGGGCAGGCACACCCTCTTCAAGGAAAGTAACAAGGGTATCCTCGTCGTCTGTTCCATATTCGGCGGGGCTGGTGTCGGTCTGCTGGGTCAGATAAGTTTGGAGCAGCCGCCCGGCCCGACGCTCTGCGCGGGCGTCCCTCAATAAATCGGTCGGGGCCGCAAAAGGCGTCACCCGGTCTTCCCCATACAAAAATTCCGGGTGGGCACGGACGGCCCCCATGTGGGGCGCATCCAGATAAAACTGCACCACCGGCTCCAGCGGTATCTGATTCAAAAGCAGCCGGTCAGGGTCGTCGATGGTGATCTTCCGGCCCAGCTCCGGCAGCACGAAGCTGCAAAACGATACGGCATCCTTGCTGGTGAAAAAGAGTCCGCTGCCACAGAGGGCGTTCAACGCGGGCAGCAGACGGGCCGCTTCGGCTCGTTCCAGTTTCCAGATGGTGTCTTCATTATAAAGGTAGCTGTAGTCGAGGCCCTGCAATGTGTACAGACTGGGCTCTACCACGATGTGTACGCCGCCCCTCTTCTTCTCGACCCGCAGCGTCAGCGCGGGCAGACCCTTTCGCAAGGCGTAACCGCCCACCTCGCCCCTCGGCTCATATAATACCACCAGTTCATCCAGCAGCTCACCCGACAGCGGCACACTTCCAGCGGGGCCATTTGCGATGCTGCGGGTCGGGCGGCCTGTGGCGGCTTCTACGCTCTTTACCGTGTCCTGCTGGCGGCGGAGCAGCGTCAGAATTTTCTGTGCCTCGGAGGTAAAGGCGTCCCAGCGGTGGACAAAGGCCAGCGTTTTTCCGTAGCTGACGCTCCGCTCTTTCTCGATGGCCGTCAGCAGTTCCGGGATGCTTTTGACGACATACTGCCGCCCGCCGTCCGAAATGCGGAGGCGCAGCAGCGGCGGCTGTCCGGAGTAGTCGAGGATGAGTTCCGGTTCCAGTTCCGCGAAGCCTCGCTGCTGGCCGTCCGAGGCCGTCAGACTCTCCACCTCGGCCAGCGCGTCCTCCTGATAAGCTCGAAGAAGTTCCTGCGCCTGCACATCCGAGACGGGTTCATCGCCTCGCCATTTTCTGCCGAACAGCATCTCGAGACCGGAGACGTAGCTATCCTTCCGGGCTGCGGCTTCTTTAGCAAATTCTGTCCCGCGCTGCACGCCCGGGATGTCCAGCAGTGCCTTCTTCTCTGGCTTTGGTTCCATCTTTTCTTCCGGCTCATCCACCTCATGCAGCAGCAGCGCACCGATGTGCTTGCAGCAGGGACCTTCGCCGTTTTCATTTAAAGGGCAAGTACAGCTGGCGCTGACGAAACTGCCGTTCTGGCGCAGCCACGCCTGGGTCCGGTAGAGGTTCTGGCCGCTGCCCCGCACATCGGCGCTCAGATGGCGCACGCCGTTCTCCGCCGTCTCACATTCCAGATCCTGCACTCGGTTCTCGTATGCCTTGGCCCGTGCATAAATCGTGCTGCCCAGCAGATAGCGGATCTCTTCTCTGTCCATGTCTCTGCCCTCCCTCTCCCAAGCGTCCTATTGGTTAAGCATACCGCACCCGCCGACCAGATGCAAGAGCTTTGGACGAAAAAAGCAAAAAGAAAACGCTCCAAGATTTCTCTTAGAGCGTTTTGATCAAGTCGGCGACTACCTATTTTCACAAGCCGTTTCCAGCTAACTATCTTGGGCACGAGTGAGCTTA
>OODK01000402.1_pt1 | contig 41648 bp, 46 predicted proteins | sample 1671371 | NCBI WGS metagenome assembly OODK01 (sample SAMN06348150, study PRJEB24527) | human gut metagenome | biome: human gut; feature: ankylosing spondylitis patient; material: feces | host: Homo sapiens | place: China | collected 2015-10 | reverse complement strand
TGCACACTTTTATAAAATCTATATTTTTTATACGCCTTTCAATTCTATAGGTACTTTAACTTTCGCATAACGTACTTTTTTACCACTTTCTTGAAAATAGTAATTTGGATAAGTTGCTGTTGCAATTCCACAAGATTTAATATTGTGTTTTTTCAAATAATTAAAAATATCTCTAAAAATTTCAGTATTTGGGTATTCCCAATCTTCATTAATAACAACCGTATTTAAACAATGTCTCCTTGGCATAACTTTTGCATCTTCTAAAAATTCTTGAGGAATTTGATTATAAATAATTTCTGGTATTACAAAAAACCACTCTGTTACACTTTGTGGAGAATCACATATATTTTCTACATTAGTTACTTGTGCTTGGTTAATAAACGGAAGATATTCAAATAATTTTGCATAATATCTTGGATTATCTTTAGTAAAACATATTTCTGATTGAGAAATTTTTGCATATGGCAATAAATAGCATTTAGGTTCAACAGTAATCCAATAGTTTCCAATATTATAAAAGTCTATTTCTGACTCCATTTTTAAAGTTGTTAAATAATTAATAAGATTTTTAGTTTCTTTTACTTCTAGCTCTAGTTCATCAATTTTTTTATTTAAAATATCTGTTATTTTAGAAACTGGTATACCTTCAACATATTCTACCGATTCTTTCATAGAATAGCCAATTTTTCGATTATATATACAAATCAATAATGAAATAATATCTCTATTGTCTAGATCACGATAATTATTTTTACTTGTTCTTTTTGGAGTAATAACTCCTTCTTTTTCATAATAACGTATTGTATCTGTAGAGATTCCCAACAATTTAGCTGCATCACTAATTTTCATAATCTAAACTCCTTAACATTTAAGTTACTCCTATGTTTTATTGATATAGAATTATATCATACAAGATTTATTTCTGCAATTTCATGTATATTTAGAAGCAATCATACCTAAATTAGATAAATAAAACCTTCCTTGACTATAGAGTTACTCCATAAATTATAATTTATATATAATCAAATTTGGAGGTAGAAAAATGAAAAATCGTATTGTATTAATTACTGGTGGAGCAAGCGGAATAGGAAAAGCTATGGTTCGCATGTTTGCTGATAGAGGTTGTCAAGTTATTATTTTTGATGTTCAAGACGATAAAGGAGAAGTTTTGGCAAAAGAATTATGTGATCAAAGAAAAAAAGTTGTTTATAAACATGTTAATTTATTTGATATTGATGAAATCAAAAGTGCCTATATATGGATAAAAGAACAATTTGGAAAACTAGATTACGCTATGAATAATGCAGGATTTGGTATTCCAGCAAAACCACTTGATGAATGTACTAGTGAAGAAGTCAATAAAGTAATTGGAATTTGCTTAATAGCTGTTACAAACTGTATGATTGAAGAAATAAAAATAATGAAAGAAAATGGTTTTGGACGTATTGTCAACACTGCATCAGGTGCTGGACTATTAGGGGTCAAAGGAAATTCAATCTATTGTGCAGCAAAACATGGTGTTGTGGGTATCACAAAAGCAGCTGCACTTGATTACGCAACATCTAATATTACTATTAATGCTATTGCCCCAGGTACTATTGAAACTGAATTAGTAAATTCACTTAAAGAAATTGCGCCTGAAGCTTATAAACAAGCAGAAGAATCAAACCCAGCTGGTCATTTAGGAAAACCAGAAGATATTGCTAATGCAGCACTATTCTTATGTGAAGATACCTCATCATTTATAAATGGTGTTATACTTCCTGTTGATAGTGGTTGTGTAGCCGGAAAATAATAATATAGTTCTAATAAAAAAAATTCTAACAATTGTATTGTAAACCATATTATATTTATAAATGACTATTTTCCTACAATAGCTAACTCTTAAAAATAGAAAAGGTAAGGCGTACCATTCCTTACCTTTTCGTTTTGATGTTAATTGCATTCCAATTTGCAATTAGATTATAGCATCTAATATTTTAATGTGCAAGTTGATTTCAAAATCCAATTTGTTGCATATTTGATAACTTTGTTACATAATAGTCGAATTGTCAAAACAATGTAAAATAACTTATTACACATTATATTTTTTCTTTACCTAAAAATAAATCAATAGCATTTATATGATGAACACCTTCTTGTTGATCACGAAATCTATCTAATGAAACAATATAGCGAGGATAACCATCCCTTATTTTTCTAAATGGTCTGTACTCTCTCTCCTTAATCCGTTCTGTGGCTTTTATATCCTCACCTTGCATGGTATAAGTAACTTGAATATATGCGTAATCACCACTCGTATTCCGTGTAATAAAATCACATTCCAATTTACCTATTTTACCAATGCTAATTTGATAATCTTGGCTCGCTAAATATAAATAAACCATATTTTCAAGTGAAGGTCCATAACTCAATCTATTATCCGTATTCATAGCAAAATATATAGCCAAATCTGATAAATAATATTTTTGTTCTCTTCTTAAAGATTTTTTACTTTTAAGATCAAAGCGATTACACTCATATATTATTTTTGCTTTTTTTAAATCTTCGATATAACCTCTAACTGTTGTTGCCTTTGTTTTATATCCTTCCTTTTCCAAACATTCAAGCAGATTACTTAGCGAAAATGGTGCTGAATAATTATTTAAAAGAAAAGATTGTACTCTTTCATATACTGGAACATTTGAAATTCTTTTTCTTGTTTTAACATCTTTTTCAAAAATTTCAGATATAATTCCTCTAGTGTATGTTTGCCTTGCTTGAATATCATCAAACTCTATAGTTTTTGGAAAGCCTCCATTTAAAATATATTCTTCAAACTCAACATATATATCTTGATCTATTTTCTTTTTAAAGAATCGTTTCATTTCTAAATACTCTGAAAAATCTAGTGTAAAAGTTTCAAAGTTTAGATACCTACCTGTAAGTTTTGTTGAAATTTCATCACTTAGTAAATAAGAATTTGAACCAGTAAGGAATATTGAATATCCTTCTTCAGCATATGCATGAATTACACTTTCAAACCCAAAAACATTTTGCACTTCATCTATAAATAAATAATAATTTTCATCATCACCTAGCATAGATTCTATTTTTGTTTCAAGTTCTTCAGAAGTTTTTATATTTTTGTACCCTCTTCTATCTAAAGGAATATAAATAATTTGTGTTTTTGGGATTCCTCTATCAATCAACTCATTCATAATAGCTTTTAAAATAAATGATTTTCCACACCTTCTAATGCCGGTAATTACTTTTATAATATCCGAATCATAAAACGGACGGATTTTTTTTAAATACTTTTCTCTTGGATACACATTATTAAACATGATTTTTCCTCCAATCTTTACCACTATCATAGCATAAATCCTAAATTCATGGTACTATTTTATAAATTTTGTTATTTAAGGTACCGTGAGAAGCACTTTTATTATCATAGAGTATATTGATATAATGAAGCATTTTCACACGTTATCATTTATTATACCTACACAAATATAAATTTCTTTCAAATTTACATTCTACTATATTCCAATATTTCAACCAACATCTAGGTAATTCTATTTTCTACCCATTGTAATAATATTATTGATTTCTTATGATAATACAAAGTTTCAAATTTAACCATTCTTTACTATATTCATTATTGTCAGTATATCCTTATTTTAAAAAAAAGAAGTATTCAAACTTCTTACAAAGTTAAAATACTTCTTTAGATATCTCATAAAAGTTATTACTAACATTCTGAGAATTACAAAACACGATAAATTAAGGGAGATAGCGTAATTTTGTTGCACATAAGTTGCATTGTCAAAACGCTTTAAAACTTTATTAACAAACCTAAAAATATATTATTAATTTTTTATGTTTTCAGGGAAGAACAATATCAATAATTAATCTATACAAAAAAATATATTGTATATGTATATTTTAAATTTAACTTAGCATTTCATATTCATTATCGACAATATTTGATATAATTACTTTGTTATCGTCCTCCCCTGAAAGGAGGTGATACAATGATTTCTAACTTAATAATATCTGTCGTGGCAGGTGTATTAGTATACTACATATGCAAATGGTTGGACAAGATATTCAAACGATAACGAGCCTAGTGCTAAGAACACTCTAAAATTTCAAAAAAGGTAAGAATCTGACACATTCTTACCTTTTTGCATTGATACAATGATCTCTAACTTGCAATTAGATTATAGCATTTAGTATTTTAATATGCAAGTTGTTTTCAAAATCCAATTTGTTGCATAATTGAGAATATTTATTACACACCGAAGAAAATAAACAATTCAAATATAGAAATTACTATGATAGCTATTTTCTCCCATTAATGGTACAACTTGGATTTGATCAAACACCTCATTGTTGTAGACATACCTGTATTTCATTATTAGCTGAAGCGAAAGTATCTCCTACATATCAAAAAATGATTGTTGGACATAAAGGAGCAATGAGCTTGACCGAAAAAGTTTATACACATATTGATATTAATTTGTTGATTGATGCAGTTAATAGTATTTACTATCCAGAAAGTATAAAAAATAAGTAATATGAATATAATGTATAAGTCAATATTAATAATTGACTTGTACACTTAATTGTGTATAATTTATTTGAAGGTAGAAATTACCGAACAGTACGGCTCCTACCGCCACAAGTGTAGGGCGTTAAAGTGTGGAAGGATGCAAATCCTTCCTTTTATTTTACAAAAAGGGAATGTGATTAAAGTGAAATTTTATACTATAGATATAGATTATATTAAATACTTATATTCTTATGATTCTGAAGTTTATTTGAATAAGCAACGTCATGATTATGAAAATAAACCCTATGTAGGAATCATTATATACAATAACTCAATTCCTTATTTTGTTCCTTTAACCTCCGCAAAACCAAAACATTTAAAATTGAAAAATAATGGTGCTGATTACTTGGTAAACAAAACAGAAGTACATAAATTAGATATTATTAAAGATATAGGCAATGGCGAAATCAAAAAACTATTATCTGTTATTGATTTAAAAAAAAGCAATTCCTGTTGCAAATAACTGTTATCATGAAATTGATATACGTAACCATAAAGATCGAGACTTACTTGCAAAAGAGTATGAATTTTGCAAAAGAAAGAAAAAAACAATTTTTGATAAAACCATAAGTATTATCAATTATCAAAAGAAAACAAACATAATTAAATTTGCTTATTGCAATTTTAATTTATTAGAAGAAAAAATGAACGAATGGAATGACACTCATTAGGTCATTCCATTTTTATTTGTTGCATATTTGAGAATATGAGGTGATAACTTTGTTGCATACGTATTGCATATAAGTTGCATACCGTTTTTATTTTATAAAAAATGAAAAAAACCCAAATCGAGTTTTTCCCATAAATATAAGGGTTTTGCCGATTTGAGTTTCTTTGAATTTCTCTGAATAAACGTATAAATTAACGTTTTGAGAATTGTGGAGCACGACGTGCTTTTTTAAGACCATATTTTTTACGTTCTTTAACACGTGAATCACGAGTTAAGAATCCTGCAGCTTTTAATGTTGGTCTATAATCGTCACCAGCTTGTAATAAAGCTCTAGCAACACCATGACGGATTGCACCAGCTTGTCCTGAGTACCCTCCACCATAAACATTAACAGTTACATCAAATTTGTCTTTAGTGTTTGTTAATTCTAATGGTTGATTAACGATCATGTTTAATACGTCTGATGCTAAATATTCTCTAGCTTCTTTTCCATTAATAACGAAGTTTCCTGTACCTGGTGTTAAGATAACACGTGCTACAGAAGATTTTCTTCTACCTGTTCCTCTATATTGTACGTTTGCCATTATCTTTCACCTTACCCTTTCACTTTCAATTCTACTGGATTTTGTGCTGCATGAGGATGTTTATCACCAGCATAAACAAATAATTTCATTCCTTGTTTTCTACCTAAAGTGTTATGTGGTAACATACCTTTAACTGCTGCTTCAACAAATCCTGTTGGATTTTGTTCTAAGAATTGTTTAGCTGTCTTAACTTTAAGACCACCTAACCATCCTGAATGACGGTAATATTTAGTGTTTTCTAATTTTTTACCTGTCATAACTACTTTGTCAGCATTGATAATGATTACATAATCACCAGTATCAACATGTGGTGTGTAAGTAGGTTTATTTTTCCCTCTTAACACTGTAGCAACTTCTGAAGCTAAACGACCTAATGTTTGTCCAGCTGCGTCAACTACATACCATTTTCTTTCGATTGTGGCAGCATTTGCCATTGTTGTTTGTCTCATCTTTTTCTTTTCTCCTTTGTTTATCCTTACCGGGGACTTTAAAAGGTTTTTGCCTATGAAACCTTTTTAATTATATGAAATCACAATATCAATGTCAACAAAATAATGCGACAAAATCGAATATTTTTTATTCTAAAACTATCTTGGATCTACAGGTATAATACATGCTGCAACAACATAGGCAAGAAGTCCTGTTCCTGCATATAAACAAAGCAAACCACAAGCAAGTCTTACAAGCGTTGGATCTACATCAAAATATTCTCCAAGTCCTCCGCATACACCTGCTAATACCTTATCTTTAGTTGAACGATATAACTTTTTATTCATTATTATTCCCCCTTAAAATGAATTGTGACATTTCCCATATCTGTATCGATATCAATATTTTTATTTCCTATTACTTGACTTGCATCACTTATATGAATAGAACTCATACTTCCATCTTTTGTCACTTTATATTGATCTCTTGTATCTGTCATCACTAAAGATACATTTCCCATATCATTTTCTAAATCTAAGTTATACGTATCTAAATTTGAAATCTCAAGATCCCCCATATCATTAGAAATATCAGTATTTCCTTTAACAAGTAAATGTTTGATTGTTACTTTACTTGTATCACTTTCCATTTCTAATTGATTGCATTGTAAATCTTCAATTGTAATCTTTGAGGCATCAATATCTAAATCAATGTGATTAAATTGAATATTTCTTGGAATATATAAAGTAAGGTTACTTGTTTCTTTTTTACGAGTAACACCCGTAAAAGAAATATCTGCAACTTGTCCATTATATTTAAAATCATAATCTTTATTAACATGACTTCCTTCTACTTTAATTGTATTTCCATCATAATAAACGATTTTACCATTTAATGCTGATAATTCTAAATCAAGGTTACAATGAGCATCAACACCTAATTCCAAATTAACATCTTTTGCTTTACCAAAAGATTTAAATTTAACATAATTCGTTACTTTTTGTGCTTCACCAGGTAATTGATCTAAGCCATTCATCAAAACACCACCAACGCATAAAGCAAGACCAAGAATTAATGTTACAAGTGCAATACATTTATAAATTTTCATATTAATCCACCACCTTATTATAAATATCTTTACCTAAATCAATGAGTGCTCTAAATGCTTGGGGTAAATATTTAAAAATACTGACTGTCATTAAAGAAGTTAAATAACTTAAAGAAAATAATAATAAACCAACACCTAAACAAATAAGACCACCAGCAATTAAACCATCCATAAACATTTTAATAGCAACAACAACTAAAGCAACTAAAGCACATAACAATCCAAATGTACCAAATATACCGATACATACAATTGAAAGAAATAAACCAAACGCTGCTACTACTAAACCACCAACACCACCAATTGTTGGTAAAATAAGTAAAACTAATAAAACAACAATGATTCCTCTTAATATACGTGTATTTCTTTCATTATAATGAATTACTTCTTCATTTTCTTGCTCATTTATATCAAGTCCCTCTTTAATTGTTTGTGCAACTTTTTCAGGTGTTCCTAATTCATCTATAACTTCTTGTTCATGTTCACTTCCTGCATCTTCAAAGTAATCACGATAATAATTAAGTGCTTCATCTCTTTCTATTGAATCTATATCTTGTAATAATTTTTCCAATTCATCTAAAAATTGCTCCTTATTCATTATTATCCCCTCCTTTTAATAATGAATTAATTTTTTCTGTATAACTTATCCATTCATTTCTATACATCTCTAATTTATTCTTTCCATTATCTGTAATTCTATAATATCTTCGATTTCTACCATCAATTTGTTTATCATATGTCTCTAAACAATCATCTTTTTGTAATCTTCTAAGGACAGGATAGAGTGTCGATTCTGAAACATCGATTCCTTTTCTCACATCTTGTGTAATTTTATAACCATAGGTTCCTTCTTCTTTTTTAGCGACAACACTTAAAACAATGGCGTCTAACAAAGCAGCCCCTGTATTAAATATCATATTTGCCCTCCTATTCTTTTTACAATAATATTATATAACGTATAGTATTATATTACAACAAATTTGTTGATAAAAAAATAATGTGCTAAACACATTATTCAAAAAATTTTAAAGTTAATTTTAAAACTTGTTTAATATCAGCTAGTTTATCAAAATTATGATTGCCATCTTCTATCGAAACAAACTTTGTTCCTTTATAAAATAGTTTCATGTATTTGTTACTGATTTCATAAGGAACTGTTGTATCTTTTGTTCCATGAATCACAAGTAAATCATTTTGATAAGTATCTAATTCTTGATAAAAATCTCTTTTTAAAATATCTTCTACAAAATCATCTGATATTTCATACCCACCATGATCATAAGTTTTCGCTCTTTCAACTTGTCCAGTTAAATAATGAAGTGCATCAGGCAAGTTAAATGCTGGTGCCCATAAAACCATCTTTTTAATAACATCTGGATAGATTTTAGCCAGTTCACTAGCAATAGCGCCACCCATTGAATGACCTAAAACATAGATTTCAGTACAATTTTCCATTTTTAAACATTCTTCTAAAATCACTCTTGCACAAGAAAGTTCATCTTGAAAAGTCATATCGACAAAATTACCATCACTTTCTCCACTTCCTAAAAAGTCAAAACGAAATGATGCTATTCCTTTTGATTCTAACATACGGGATAATTGAACATAAGAAAACTTTGTTCCTGTTTTTTGTCCCGTAAAACCATGAAAAATCAAACAAACCGGATGTTTATCTTGATTAGGTTTATGAAAAAAACCTCTAAGTGTACCTTTAGGTGTAGGAATTTCACAATAATGTTGCATTTTAAATATCCTCATGTGCTTTCTTGATTCTTCGAATGCCACCCATTGTAACATATTGTTTTGTAATATCTATAATATTTTCTTTTTTAAAATCTCCACCAATAAATAAACATGTATCCATAATTTCATTTGTTACAATTGTAAGCATTTCATCAGATAATTCCTCTGGTATTTCATTTCTTACAATTTCTTTACATTCATCTATATATTCAGTTTTATCAATTTCTGTAATACCTTCCATATTAATACCTCCATGTATTTTTCATTATAACAAATAATATGTCTAAATGATGAATTTATCAAAAAAAAGACCAAATTGTTCCATTACAACAATTCTAATTAATCTTTCCATATAATGAAAATAAGAACACTCCATACTCCGTTGATACTATGATTATAGCGTGTTAGTAGAGAAATAAAGAAAGGTAAAAAATGACTAAAAAGAAGAAATATATTTATATTAATTTAAAAAATACCAGGGAGGATAAAGATTTAAAACAAAAAGACATAGCTAAATTGATCCATGTATCCCCGCGTACATACTCTCACTATGAGAATAACGAAAGAGAAATGTCCCTCGATACTTGGAAATTACTTTCTAAACTTTTAGAAAAAAGTATTGATTATCTAAGCATTATTGAAGAAAAAAAGAAAGATAAGGAGTAAAATCTCCTTATCCCTTATTCATAATCACAAGTATAACCTTTATGATCTAATTCTAATTTAATAACTTCCCAATCATTTAATAATGATCCAAGTTCTTCTTTTAAGCGAACAACACCCATTTTATCTTCTTCACGAATAACTGCCATTAAAGTAGGTCCTGCCCCTGATAAATAACATCCTAAAACATTTTCATCGTTTTCTAAAACATTCATAATTTCATCATAATTATGAATCAACTTACCACGATAAGGTTGATGTAAACGATCTTTAAATCCTAATTTTAAACCATCATCATAACCATTAATCAAAGAAGCAACGACAAGCGCTAAATGGGAAACATTTTTGATTGCATCTTGACGATCTAATGTTTGTGGTAACACTTTACGTGATTCTTCAGTAGATAAAGTAAATGGTGGAATTAAAGCTACAAAACGATATTCATGTTTTACAGGAACATTTAATGTAAGTACTTGTTCTTCTTCCATGACCGAAACTGTTAAACCACCAAAAATAGCTGGTGCAACGTTGTCTGGATGTCCTTCAATCTTGGTCGCAAGTTCAAGAATTTCTTGTCGATCATCTGTTTTGTCTTTAAAAGCAAATGCTCCAACGATTCCTGCCACAATACATGTTGAACTACTTCCAAGACCTCTTGTATAAGGAACTTGACTTTCACAATGAATATTGACACCTTTAAAATCTAAACCACAGCTTTGAGCTGCTTGGCTAAAAGCTTGGTATGTTAAGTTTTCTTCATTACAAAATTGTGTTGGACAACCTGTAATATTTAATCCACCTTCATTTAATTCAAAAGTAAAGGTATTATATAAAGTTAACGCTAATCCAGCAACGTCAAATCCTGGTCCTAAATTGGCACTTGTTGCTGGTACTTTGACTTTGACTTTCATTCTTTAAAGTCCTTCCATTTCTGATTTAATAAAATTAATAATTTCTGTTTTATCAATATGTGTTTTATGTAGCACTTCTCTATCCTTAATTCCAACTAATGGTTTAGGTACTGCTACACCTGTTTTTTTATTTAATTTTTCAATTGCATCATAAACATCTAATTCTTCATTGAATAATGCTTTATAAACAGATTCAGGGAATTTATATGGTGAAGCTGTTGAAAGTAAGATTGTTTTAGTTTGATCTCCAGTTTCCTTTTGATATTGTTTTAATACACCATAACCACACGCTGTATGTGTATCTAAAACATAACCATTATCTTCATAACAATCTTTAATTGTTTTTAAAACTTCTTCTTCATTTAAATATCCTGCTTTAAATTGATCTTGAATACGTGCAAATGTTTCATCATCAACTTCATAAATACCATCTGCTTTTAATTTTTCCATGTATTCTTTAACCTTATCACCATCTTTTCCAGACATATACCATACAAGTCTTTCTAAGTTACTTGATACTAAAATATCCATTGCTGGTGCATTTGTTTTAAAGAATTCCCTATTAGCATCATATTTACCTGTTGTAAAGAAATCAGTTAAAATATTATTCTTATTAGATGCGGTAATAAATTTATTAACAGGAAGACCCATATTTTTCGCAAACCATCCTGCCAAACAGTTTCCAAAGTTTCCACTAGGCACACAGAAGTTTACTTGATCACCCATTTCAATTTCTTTATTTCTTACAAGTTCAAAATAACTATGGAAATAATATACGATTTGTGGAATCAAACGTCCTACATTAATTGAGTTAGCTGAAGATAAGAAAACATGATGTTGATCACTTACTTCTTTTAACATTTTATCTCCAAACGCTACTTTTACAGCACTTTGAGCATCATCAAAGTTACCATGAATTCCAACAACTTTAACATTTTTTCCTTCTTGAGAAACCATTTGTTGTTGTTGAATCGCACTTACTCCATCTAATGGATAAAATACTTTAATACATGTTCCTTCAACATCTTTAAATCCTTCTAAAGCAGCTTTACCAGTATCACCACTTGTTGCTGCTAAAATCATGACTTCACGATCTTCTTTTAATTGTTTTAAAGATAAAGTCATTAAATGTGGTAATAAAGATAATGCCATATCTTTAAAAGCAGCTGTTTGTCCATGGAATAATTCAGCTACATAAACATCTCCTGCTTTTTTTACAGGAACAACAATTTTTGGAAATAAACCTTTTCCATATGCATTTAAACATGCTTGATGGATAAGTTCTTTACCATCTTCAGGAACAAAAGTTGAAATCACCTCTGTTGCTAAATCTACATAATTTAATTGAACTAATTTATTTAAATCTAATTTTTGAAAATCAAAATTAGGCACTAACAATCCCCCATCATCACCAATTCCTTGTACAATTGCTTGATAGAAATTGATTTGATCTTGATGATTACGCGTACTTACATATGTCTTATTCATCGCTATATCCTCCAATAATTGAATTTATTATATTGAATATTGTATACAAAGTCAACAATCCAAGATTTTATTATTAATATAATATAAGGAAAGAAACTATGAGAAAAAATTGACTACTGTATACAATCATGCTATTATATCAAAAAAGTAAAGAAAGCGAGGCTTAACTATGATAACCATTAAAACTATTATTGATGCATTTAAAAAATAAAGCTCAAGAATAATGGTTTGTTTATGTTAAGTTTTCAATAGACCATTTGGTCTATTTTTATTATAAGGGGGACTATCATGAAAATAGGTGTTATTGGACTTGGTACTGTAGGATATGGGGTCATTGAAATTCTTACAAATGAAAAAACACGTTTAGAAAAAGAAATGAAACAAGAAATTGTTGTTAAATACGGGTGTGGTCTTGAAGAAGTAGACTTACCTAAGGAAATTATTTATACAAAAGATTATCATGATGTTGTTAATGATGAGGAAATTGATGTCGTGGTTGAACTTATTGGGGGAACAACAATTGCGAAAAACATTATCTTAGAAGCATTAAATAACAAAAAACATGTAGTTACAGCTAATAAAGCTTTATTAGCTCATTATGGAAAAGAAATTTTCCAAACTGCTAAAGCAAATGATGTACATATTTTCTATGAAGCTTCTGTAGGGGGAGGTATTCCTGTTCTAGCAAGTCAAAAAGAAAGTTTGATTGCAAATAACACTAAAGAAATTGTTGGTATTTTAAATGGAACAACAAACTTTATTTTAACTTTAATGGAAAATGAAAATCTTGATTTTGATGAAGCCTTATCAATTGCAGATGGTTTAGGATATGTTGAAGCTAATCCTGCTTTAGACTTAGATGGAATTGATGCTGCTCATAAAATTTGTATCTTAGCACAAAATGGTTATCAAAAATTTGTTGACTTTGATCAAATTCAAGCAAGTGGTATTCGTAATGTGACAAAGCTTGATATGGACTATGCTAAAAAATTAGGATATCGTTTTAAAATGATTGCCCAAGCAAAACCAGTAAAAGATGGTTTAGGAATTGATGTTTCAGCTACACTTGTGAATTTAAATGAACTTGTCGCTAATGTTATGGATTCTTACAACGTTGTTGAAATCGATAACGATTATGTTAATAACATCATCTATTATGGTCGTGGTGCTGGACGTTATGTCACTGCTTCAGCTGTTGTCAGTGATATCATGAAAACACACCAAGTAGAAAGATGGTCACATGATTATGAAGATTGTAAACATGTTTACCCTATTTCTTCTTCACGCTATTATGTAAGAGCATCTAAACCTGTAGATATTCCTTATGAAACATACTATAGTGAAAAAGATGATCATATTTATATAACAGAAGAAATTGAATTAGCTGATTTAAAAAATAAATTAAATGATGAAAATGCTGTTATTTTCAAAGTAAGAGGATAAGGAGATTATAAAAATGAAAAAATTTAAAATTGCTATTGTAGGTGCTACTGGTGCCGTTGGTCGTGAAATGTTAAGATGTGTTTTCCAATTTAACTTTCCTTTTGAAAGTATTAAATTATTAGCTTCTGCAAGAAGTGCTGGAAAAGAAATCGAATTTGAAGGACATAAGTTTGTTGTTGAAGAATTAACTGAAAATAGTTTTGAAGGTGTTGAAGTTGCTTTCTGGTCAGCTGGTGGAAGTATTTCAGAAAAATATATGAAATATGCTGTAGAAGCTGGATGTGTGAATATTGACAATACTTCACATTTTAGAATGGATCCTAATGTTCCTTTAGTTGTACCTGAAGTAAATGGTGAAGCATTAAAAGATCATCATGGAATTATTTCTTGTCCAAACTGTACAACAATTATGATGTGTAGTGCATTAACAAGATTAAATGATGAATTTGATATTGAAAGAATCGTTGTTTCTACTTACCAAGCTGTATCTGGTGCTGGTGTTGCTGGTATGGAAGAGCTTTATCGTCAAAGCCAAGAAGTTTTAGATGGTAAAGAACCTGTTGCTAAAACATTACCTTGTGCTGGAGATAAAAAACATTTTCCAATTGCTTTCAACTGTATTCCTCAAGTTGATAAATTTGATTTATCAAATGGATATAGTAAAGAAGAAATGAAAATGGTGAATGAAACTAAAAAAATCTTCAATAAAGATATTGAAGTCAATGCGACTTGTGTACGTGTTCCTGTTTTACGTGGACATAGTGAATCAATCTATATTGAAACTAAAAAAACAATCGATATGGATAAAGTCTTTGAATTATTAGGAAATAGTACAGGTATCGATTTATGTGATGATTTAGCTAACCAAGTATATCCAATGCCAACAAGCTTTATTGGTGATGAATTAACTCACGTTGGACGCGTTAGAAAAGATTTATATAAAGATAACGCTTTAAGTTTATGGATTACAGGTGACCAATTAATGAAAGGTGCTGCTTATAACTCTGTAGACATCGGATTAAAAATGATTGAATTAGGTTTATTAAAATAAAAGGCAATGACCTCCAATGGAGGTCATTTTTATTGTTCAATTGTTTTAATGACTTTTGCTGGAACACCTGCAATCAGGCTATTTTCTGGCATATTTTTAGTCACCACTGCTCCTGCTGCAATCACACACCCCGCACCAATGGTAACTCCTGGCATCACAGAAACATTGGCCCCAAACCAACAATTATTCCCTACTTTAATTGGTAAAGCTTTTTCTAGTCCTTGATTTCTTCTTGTATAATTCAATGGATGATTCGCTGTATAAAACCCACAAGAAGGACCAATAAAAACATGATCACCTATTTCAATGGATGCCCCATCCATAAAATAGTTATTAATGTTCACAAAAACATTCTTTCCTAATTTTATATTTTTTCCATAATCCGCTGTAAAAGGACTTAACAAAACAAGATTCTCTGGAAAATATCCTAAAATCTTTTCAATTATTTCATTTCTTTTTTCATCACTTGGTTTTAATTGATTTAATGCAAAGCATAAATCCTGACAAACTAATCTTTGATCTATGAGTTCTTGATCATTATTCGCATCATACCATAAACCTGCTTCCATCTTTTCTTTTTCAGTCATATTCAATACTCCTTTTACAACTATTATTATCTTTTAAATAAAATATCTCAACAAAAAATATAAAATTTACCACAATATCAAAAATTCTTTTCATCGTCAGGAACGATTGCTTTTTCCATATCATATTTTTGAGACAACTTGTTATAACATTCTTTACAAATTTATGGTGCTACAATAGCTTCTCTAATTTCACTAGGAATTTCCCGACGCCCAAGCACAACTTGATCTTCCTTTTTTTCAATTTTTCAGACAATTTCCATAATAATCTTCATAAAGATACTCTATAGTTTCATATTTATTCCTATCATATCTACATGAACTATCAAGGCATGCATCACTAATTTTCTTGCAAGTATTTACGCTTATCTCAGATTTTTAAAACATGGTAACTGCTGTTTCTACAACCTCATTCATTCCATATCCAATAACATGATTACTCATCATCTTCATCTTCCTTCTGCCTTATTTTATCATCGTTCTCTCACTATTTCATTGGCTGGATTGTCCAAACAGTTGACAAACTGTTTTATACTGTTATATACTGTTTATAGATGGAGGAGGACTTATATGCGCATAATTATTAATCACTCATCTATGATTCCAATTTATGAACAAATTGTCGATCAGATAAAGAAACAAATCAATAACCACACTTTAAAAGAAAATGATGCTTTGCCTTCTGTAAGAAGTCTTGCTAAAGAATTACAAATTAGTGCTCTTACTGTAAAAAAAGCCTATGATTTTTTAGAAAACGGAGGTCTTACTAAAACAATTCATGGTAAAGGAACTTTTATTCTTGCTGTTAATGAAGAAACACTTCTAGAAGAAGCACGAAAAGAGATAGAAAATTATTTAGAAAAAGCCATTCAAAAAGGAAAACAAGCTGGTGTGAGTTATGAAGAAATTAAAGAAATGCTAGAACTATTAATGGAGGAGTAATATGTTAAAAGTTAATCATATTCAAAAAACTTATTCACATTTTCATTTAGATTGTTCATTAGAAATACAACCCGGTTCCATTACTGGAATAATAGGAAAAAATGGTTCAGGAAAAACTACACTTTTTAAAGTTATTTTAAATCTCATTCATATCGATTCTGGTGATATTACACTTTTAGATAAAGATTATAAAGATGTTGATAAAAATAAAATTGGTTGTACACTAGCTAATATTTCTTTATGTGAATATCTTAAATTGAAAGATTTAATAAATCTTTTAAATAACACCTATAAAGATTTTGATTTAGATTACTTTCTACAAAAATGTAAACAATATCAATTTCCTTTAGATAAAAAAATCAATGAATTCTCTACCGGTATGAAAGCAAAACTCAATGTTTTAATTGCCTTATCACATCATGCCTCATTTCTTATTCTCGACGAACCAACAAATGGTTTAGATGTTCTTGCTCGAGAAGAAATCATTGACTTAATTCGAGAATTTATGGAAGAAGATGAAAACCGTTCAGTTTTAATTAGTTCTCATATTTCTTCTGATTTAGAAGGTCTATGTGATGATATTTATATGATTGATGATGGCAAGTTTATATTCCATGAAACAACGGATTGTTTATTAGATCAATATGGTTTATTAAAATTAACAGAAGAACAATTTAATCAAGTAGATCATAATTACTTTATAAAGACGAGAACAGAAAATTATGGTTATACTGCTTTAACGAATCAAAAACAATTCTATCAAGAAAACTATCCAGAAATTATTATTGAAAAGAATAATTTTGATACTTTATTTTCTATGATGTTAAGGGGTGAATAAAATGAAAGGACTATTTATTAAAGATTTTTCATATATCAAAGAAAGCAAATTACTCTTTCTCTTTCTTGTTTTATTTGGTTTTGGCTCTTCTTATTTCTATAAGAAACCCACCTTTGTTTTAGGTTATTTCAGTGTATTTCCAGGTATCATTTTAATGGGTACAATTAGTTATGATAGTATCAATCATGGCTTTACATCTTTATTTACTTTGCCTATAAAAAAAGAAGATTATCTTAAACAAAAATATAGCTTAGGTATTTTATTAGGATTACTTTTTCTATTCTTTGCGATTTGTATTTCAAGTATAGGTTACTATCGTATTCAACAATCATTTCATTTTCTAAATAGTGATTTTCTACAAGGTTGCCTACTAACACTTATGTTTTCTTATTTTGTGATTGCAATCATAACTCCTGTAGGAGTCTACTTTGAAGCACAAAGAAGTCAACTTGCAATGATCATTGTTTTTGGTGGTATCTTCTTATTTGTAGCTCTAATTTATTTTCTAACAAAATTCATTGGTTTTGATTTAGAAACAATTATTGATTCACTTATAGAAAATCATTTATCTATGGTAACACTTGCAACTGTTATATTCACATTCATCTGTAATATAATTTCTTATCACATTAGTTTAAAACTTTTAAACAAAAAAGAATATTAAAAAATGCTCCGTTCAAATGAACTTGAGCATTTCTTTTATTATAAATCACAAATCCCTTTACCTTCTCCATAAACATCATACCAATCACTATTGAAATCATTCACTGCTTTTTCAATACTTGGATTCGCAAAGATTTGTTTTAAGACTTCTACTGGCGCTGTGATTGCTTGACTTCCATAATTGAAGGCATCTCTTACTTGTTGTACCCCTTTAAAGCTTGCTGCTAATATCTTACAATCATAACCATCTTGTACGATTCTATTTGATAGTTCATTGATCAGTTCCATTGGATCATTTCCTAGGTTCCCTATTCTATTGACATAAGGTGCAATATAGTCTGCTCCTGCTGCCAAGGCCATATAGGCTTGCATCAAATCATAAACAGCTGTTGCTGTCACATTGACTCCTTCTGCTTTTAGTTTTTTGATGGCTTTGATTCCTTCATATGATACGGGTACTTTGATATAGACTTGATCATCGATTTTTTCTAGTATACGATGGGCTTCTTTAACGATTTCATCACATTCTTTTGAAATGACTTGAATATGAAGACTTCTTTCTTTTCCTATGATCTTTCTTACTTCTTTCATATGTTTAAAGAAATCTTTGGGACTTGTTTTTTTCACTATTGAAGGATTACTTGTTACTCCTACAATTGGCATATATTCTACTGCTTCTTTTATATCTTCTAAGTTTACTGTATCAATTATAAATTCCATTTTCTTTTCTCCTATTCTTTTATTAAGTTTTTTATTCCTGCTTGTAAAGCAACATCATAAAAATGTTGCATTTGTTTCTTGGTAAACATTTGATATGATTCTAATCTGTATTTTAAATTCACAAGTTCATATTTTGCTGAAGCTAAAGGATTATAATTCAGCATCTCATATTTTACTTCTGGATTTATTTGAATTAAAAATTTTACGATTTGATGAATATTTTCATCCGTTGCACTCATTGTTGGAATCAGTGGTGTTCTAATGATCACTTTATCTTTATATTCACTTTGTAAAACATAACGAATATTTTCTTTAATAAGTTGTGGTGATACATTTGTACAGGCTTGATGTTTTTGCTCATCAAATATTTTTAAATCTATATAAACTAAATCTAAATAAGGCAATGCCTTTTTTATAAGTTCTAATGATGTATAAAATGATGTTTCAATAGCTGTATGAATCTTTTCTTTCTGACATCTTTTTAAAATTTCAATAAGAAATTCACCTTGCATAAAGGGTTCTCCACCGGAAAATGTAACACCTCCTCCATGTTGAAAGAAAACTTCATCCTCTTTAATTTTATTCATTAATTTATCTAAAGTATACTCTTGACTATCATATTGAATAGCACCACTAGGACATGTTTTAATAACTTGATCAAAGTCTTGATGATTTTGAAAATATGGCCGATCGTTTTGATAATTAATTTGTTCTTTGAATTGTTGACAACATCTACAATGAATACATTTATTTTTAAAATAGATGACTTGTCTTTGAGTGTTTAATCCTTCTGGATTTTGACACCATAGACAACGAAGTGGACACCCCTTAAAAAAAATTGTTGTTCTTAAACCACTGCCATCATGTATTGCAAATCTTTTAATATCAAAAACCAATGCTTTAGATATTTTCATAAGTTGTTCTTTCAATAATTTCATCTTGTAGCTTGCCAGCAAGTTCAACAAAGTATGCTGTATAACCAGCAACACGAATTGTCAACGATTGATGATTTTCAGGATGAACTTTAGCATCAAGCAAATCTTCTTTTCTAACAACATTAAATTGTACATGAGGTACTTTTAAATCCACAAAAGCACGTAAGAAATTTTCAAATTTCAAACAGCCTGTTTCTGTTTTAAAAAATTCTGGTAAGAATTTCATATTTAAAAGGCCACCATTCGTCGTACATGAATTATTAAGTTTTGAAACAGATTTTAAAACAGCTGTTGGGCCTTGTAGATCTCTACCATAGACAGGTGACATGCCTCCATCAGCAAGTGGTTTTAAAGCATTTCTACCATCTGGTGATGCTCCTACATTTTCACCCATTGGAACATGTGCAGAAACAGTATACATTCCTGTATGATAAGGGCCTCCTCGATAATTTGTATAACGTTTCATCTTTTCTCTAAAGTAACATGCCCATTGATTTCCAAGCTCATCGACCCACTTTACATCGTTTCCATATTTAGGCACTTTATTTAAAAGCATTGTTTGCATGATTTCATAGCCTTTAAAATCTTCTTGTAAAGCATTTAATAAATCATGTTGACTTATCATTTTATCATCATAAACAAGTTGTTTAATAGCTGCTAGAGAATCTGCAAGATTGGCTACTTGAATCATTTGAATACCTGATAGATTATATTTAGCTCCACCTTTAGTAACATCTAATCCTTTTTCTAAACAATCATCAATAACAGTAGATAGAAAAGCTGTTGGTAAATAATCTTGATGTGCTTTTTCTACAATCTTTTCTGCAGCCATCATTTTATCAATAAAATAATCAATTTGTTTTTGAAAAGCATTTTCTAAATCTTGATAAGTTTGATATGTTTCTAAACTTCCTAAATCTAATCCTATTTGTTGCTTTGTTAGTAAACATTTTCCATGATTCAAAGTAAGTTCTAATACTTTATTTAAATTAAACATGGCTGCATCAGACCATCCTAAATTGTTGCCATGTGTTGTCAGTTCAACACATCCAACAATAGCATAATTACGTGCATCTTTTTCTTCAATTCCTAAATCTTCAATCATTGGTTGAATAATAGCTTCATCATTGAAAAATTGTGGCATACCACTTCCAAGTGAAACAACTTTAATAGCAGCTTGCATTAATTCATGGCTAGAATTTTTATTAAGTCTTACAGATAAATTAGGTTGTGGTAATCCTAAATGCTCTTGTGCTTTTAAACAAAGTAAAGAAAGATCATTATATGTATCATTTCCCTTTTCATCCACGCCTCCTATCGCAATATTAAATCCTATTGGAAATCCAGCAAAATATTTAGCACTATTTTGATTTCTTAAATAAACAACTTGATTAAATTTCAACCACAAACATTCTAATATTTCTAAAGCTTCTTGTTTAGTAAGACTACCTTTTTCTATATTTCTTTGATAATAAGGATAAAGATATTGATCCATTCTCCCTGGTGAAAAAGAAGAAGCATTGGATTCCATATGTAATATCACAAATAAAAACCATAAAGATTGCACCGCTTCATGAAAACTTTCTGGAGGTCTTTTAGAAAGATTCATACAAATCTTTCCCACTTCTTTTAATGATTCGATTTTTTCCCTTTCAATCAAATCATGATATCTTTGCATAAAATGAACTGCTCCTTCTAATACAAGAATCGTACATTCATAAAATTCTTTTTGTTCATCTTTACAATTCTTTAATTTTTCTTTTGCTTTTTCCATTAAACCTTGAGGACCAAGTTTTAACCATAAAGCACTATCAGGACAAATATGACCTTGAGCATGATCCTTTTGATTAATTTTTACTACTTTACTTATTTCATTAATTTCTTTTCCATAAGTCCCTTTAATTGCATCTTCTAAAGATTTTCCTTTCCAATAAGGATAAATCTTTTCTCTAAATTCTTTAATATCTTCTTCTTTTACTAAAAACTGATCTTGTGGTCTTGTTGGTAACATTTCAAATTCTTGATTGATCCAAGAACAACCACTTTCAGGAAAAACCACTCCATAACGTACACCCTTTGTACGATTTCCAACAATCAACTCTTCATCTTCAACAGAAATCTCTAATTCCTCTAATGCTGCTTTTAAAGAAAGAGCTCTTTTTTTAGGAATAGATAATTTCTCATTTTCTTGATAAACACGTGTAATGATTCGTGCCTGTTCAATAGAAGCATAACGTTTACTGCTCAACATCTTTTCTTTTAAATCAGAAATTCTTTTTGTTTGATATAAACAATTCATAACACGCCTCCTTTTATTGCTTTTTATTATTACAAGGGTATTATAAGTTATAAAACAATAATATTCAATAATCGTTTTATTGTTTTTACATAAAAAAAGAAATCATTAAATGATTTCTAATCCATACTCCATTATTTTTTCCTTAAAAGGACTTCCTAACTCTTGTTCACCAATATATCCGGTAAATTCACTTAAATGCCCAAAAACATAATTCCCATCCAAATTGAACTTTTCATTTTCTGCCACAAGATAACATTTTTTACTTGCATCCATGACTTCTTTTTTTGTAAGTCCATCTTCAACATCATACGTTGTAACCTTATCATCATGAATATTCATGCCTACTGTTCCAATAAAAGCAAGATCAAAACGATAATTGTGAATTTGTTCAATTGTCAATGCACCAATAAAGCCATCTTTAGCACGATTAAAATGTCCTCCAATAAAAATAAGATTTACATGATGATCACCTTGTTTAAATAATTGCATAATATCAATCATATTAGTAACAATAGTGAGTGGTATATTTTTTTGATAAATACATTTAGCAAGTTCTAAATTCACGGTAGAAATTCCTAAAAATATCACTGTATTTTCTTCTATTAATTCAACTGCTTTTTTAGCAATAATTTTCTTTTGAGTTAAGCGCACACTCATACGTTCATCTACATGATAAGCATGAAGATTCTTTCTTACTTGCATAGCCCCGCCATGAATCCGTTTTAAAAGTCCTTCTTTTTCTAAAGCTGTTAAATCTTTACGAATACAATCCTCTGTGACTTCAAAATCAACAGCTAATTCTTTAACTTTTACTTTTCCATCAGTATTTAATCTTGCCAGTATTTGTTCATGTCTTTCTTGTTGAAGCATCTTTATCAACCTCTCTTTAAAGTCATTTTATCATATTCAAAATATCTTGAAAATGAATACCTCTTATCCTCAACTTGATAAAATACGCAAAAATACATTTTTTTACTTGATAAAATATGTAAAATTACATATTTTATCAAGTTAGATACTTTTTCATAAAAAAATAAGGACTACAATGAGTCCTTAATGATTGGTAAAACAACCTTAAATGTTGTTCCTTTACCTAATTCACTTTCTAAATGAATTGTTCCTTTATAATATTGAACAATGTGTTTTACAATTGCAAGTCCAAGACCTGTACCACCTGTTTCCTTATCACGCCCTGCATCACATCTAAAGAAACGTTCAAAGACACGCCCTTGATCAATAAGTGAAATTCCACGACCTGTATCACTTACTTCAATAATGTAGTCTTGATCAACAAGATAAGAATGAATATTTAAATTTCCTTTTTGTTTATTATATTTTACTGCATTATTGATCAGGTTATTCATTAATTGTTGGACATGTTGATGATTTGCTAGATAAGTTTGTGGTGTTAAATCACATATAACTTTAATTTCTCTTTTTTCTATTTCTACTTTTAATGATTCTAAAATATCATCAACAATTGGTTGGAGATGAACAGGATGTTTAATGACCTCAATATCTTTGTTTTCAAGTCTTGAAATCATTAAAATATCACCTATCAATTGTGACATATGATCAACTTCTTTTTGTATTTTATCAAGAGATTGTTTTCTTACTTTAGGATCATCAATCATTCCTGCTTGTAATAATTCACTATAACCTCTAATGGATGTCATAGGTGTTTTAAGTTCATGGGAAACATTTGAGAAAAATTCTTGTCTCATTTTTGTAGCATTAACAGATTCAGTAACATTTACAAAGAGCAAAGTCACTCCATATTCTACTTTAGCAAGATGGCAATCATAAACTTCTTCATCTTTTTTTAGAGTAACGATTTTAGGTTCTACACCGATATTTTCTAATTGATCTATAATTTGATGATCGAAGATAAAATCTTGGATAGGTTGATTCACTTCCATTTTATCACTAAAAAGTTGTTTAGCTTTTTTATTGACCATAAGTATTTCATAATTTGTATCTAATAAAATGAACCCTTCATTCATTTTATCAAGAATACTATTTATTTTTAATCTTTCATTTTTCAAAGTTTTTAGCGTTTTTCTTATTGTATCTGCTTGTTCTTTAAGTTTTGTCGCAATAACATTAAATTCTTCATATTGATAATGATCAAAACTTAAATAACGATTATCATTAATTTTAGAAACCTCTTCACTAATTTCCTCTAATGGTTTAGTAAGTGTTCTAGAAAAACGATAAGAAAGAGCTAAAGCAACACATAATGATAAAGCAGCACTAATAAATAATGGTTCTAAAAGTGGTCCTATATTATCAAAGATACCATTATAAGGAATCGCAATACGAACAACATAACCACGATGATAATAAGCTACATACATCATATTCTTTTTAACAGTTGAAGAATAACGTGTCGCATAACCAAACTGATCACTTAAAGCTTCTTTAAATTCACTACGTCCACTATGATTTTCTTGAATCCCCTCTTTATCACTATCCGCTAAAACATTTCCTTCTTTATCAATAATTGTAAGTCGAGTATCTTTTGTATAAGCTAAATCATTAAGTTTCTCTACTTGATTATCTAAAGGTTTTTGATAATCAATTTGATTTTCTACAAGCTTTACCGTATAGTACATATCTTTTCTTGTTGTTTGCATCATTTGATCAGAAAGAATCACCATTGAAACACTTGAAGAAAATAATAACGTAATAATTAAAACTGTTGCAAAATATTTAAATAGAGCTTTATTCATCTTATTTCACTTCCTCAACATAGCGGTATCCTACACCTCTAATAGTTTTAATATACTTACTTCCATCATCATCCAATTTAGCTCTTAAAGCACGAATATGCACATCTAAAACTCTTGATTCACCAATAAAATCATACCCCCAAATATGATTTAAAATTTCATCTCTTTCTACGACACGTGTATGATTTTCTACCAAATATAAAAGTAGTTGGTACTCTTTATTGGTAAGTTCCATGACTTGTCCATTATGCATCACTGTTCTTGTTTGTTTATCAATTTTTAAAGTTTGACTTTCGATAATTGGCGCTGCTTTAGGAGCATGTCTTCTAAGCAAAGAACGTACTCTAGCTTGTAACTCTAAAACACCAAATGGTTTGGTCATATAATCATCACTACCACTATCTAAACCATTGACTTTATCAATTTCTCGGTCCTTCGCACTTAAAATCAAAATAGGTAATTCTTGATCAGTTTCACGTATCTTTTTGATAGCATCAATTCCTGAAATGCCAGGCAACATTAAATCAAAAACAGCTAGATCCACTTGATCATTTTCCATACTTTTTAAAGCATCTAAAGCATTTGAATATTGTTTAACAGTATAACCTGCACTTGTTAAAGCTAAATCTATAATTTCTCTAATATTTTCATCATCTTCTACTACATATATACATTCTTTCATTATTTCCACATCCTTTACATTATCTTAACATAGCAAAGGGGAGATTATGTTAAGTTTAGGTTAAAAGTTGATTAGAAATAAAAGAACTTATACCATGCTGTTTGTATAAGTCCTTTTTATTATTTATCAAAAATTCTTCTTAGATGTGCATAATCATCAAAGTAATCAATGTTGGTATCATCATTTATTTTATCAAAATTACTTTCTACGAATAAATCTAATTCAATATATGTTCCATATTCAATTAATTTTATTTCTAAATATGTTTTATCTGATTGCTCAAAGAAATTGGAGATAATAGTTATTATTTCTGTACAATTATTTACATCTTTAAAAAAGGAATCATTTCCTATATTGATCAATGATTTTACTTTGGCATTATATTTAGATTTTATGAGAAAAATATAATCATTTAACAAAGTATCAAATATATAATTATTCGTCATAATATTTATTTTATTATCTAATAAATCATAAAATTGTTCTATTTGATGTTTAGCATCATCATATTTTTTATCATCTATGTTATTTTCTATCAAAATTAATCCATATCTTAAACTATGTTGTATTTTTAAAATATTATCATGAAGATAATGTACTAAAGATTGATTTTTTTCTACATATTCTAATTCTTGATTCTTTAACATATATTCTGTTTTTTCATTATAAAGTCGTGTCATATGTAAAAACAAAATACAAACTACAAAAAATAAAACTGTTAACAAAAGTAAAACTAAATAGATATCATCTATAATTAGATGCATATGACCTATATCATTCAACAGAATAAAATATATTCCAAAAATCAACATCATAGTAATTGTTAATAAATATTTATTTTTTTCAATAATTGTATTTTTTATTTTAGATTTGAAATAATTTAATACCACAATAAGTGCAAAGAAAAGAATTCTTGCTAAAAAAATGATAGGTATTCTATACAGCTTTATAATATTTCCTATATTATAATTTGTTATTACTTTAAAGAAAAATAAAACTATAGTTGAAGTAAAAACAGATATCCATTGAGAAAATATACAAGGAATAAAATTATAAAATTTAATTTCTTTTTTCATAACAGAAACAATTATAAAGTTAATAATTGTTATTGCATATGCCATTTCATTGCCAAACAAATCATAAGTTTGCATAAATTCCATAACTAAGAAACTAATTACTGATGAAATCAAACAATATCTATTTTTTTGTTCAACATCACAAAAAATACAAATTAATAAAGCTACCAATAACACTTCTAAATAATCTAAAAATAAATACATCATTTTAATAAATACTCCTTATACGATGCAAGTACATCTTGTTGATACTTCTTTCCAATCTTTAAAGTAACTCCATTTCTCAATAATAACTTTTCTTTATAAATTTCTTTGACCCAAAATAAATTAACTGCATATGATTTATGAATTCTAACAATATTAGTAGAATTTATAAGAGACATCATTTTATTAAAAGTGCTCGAATATTTATAAAAATTAGAGGATGTATGAATCGTAATTTCATGTAAAAACGATTCTAAATAAATGATATCTGATAATTGAATAGCTGTTTTTTTACCATTAAAATCAAAAGTAATAATTTTATGATTCTTATTAATATATTTTTGAATTAGAGTACATGCGATTTTCATATCTCTATCAAAATTATCTTTCCTAATAAAGTAAAAAGGTTGTACAATTAATGAATCAAAAATCATATCATTCATTGCTGAAACAAATATAATGATTGTATTAGAATTATTTTCTCTAATTTCTTCAGCAATTTTTATGCCATTTTTTTCTTTTAAATCAATATCTAAAAAGAAAATATCCCCTTTTTCAAAATACTGAGCTTCAAAATTACTTGTTATACAATCTATTGAATAATCAAGAAAGATATCTTTAAAATTATCATAAACAATATCTTTTATCTTTTTTACAAAAACTTGATCATCATCTACTATCTTTATTAACATTCATATTTCACTTCTTTCTAAATAAAGTTACGAAAAGAAGTATACCATATTATTATTTTTTATACTTATCTTTAATTTCTTTAACATAATGTATTTGATCATTGAATTCTACCATCTCATTAATACAATCATTCAATTCATTTTCTTTTTCTAAATGTTCTAAACAAATAATTCTATAATATAGCCTCATAACATATCCTATGTCTTTTTGTTGACTTGTAACCTTCTTTGATAATTCAAGAGCTTCTTCATATTCTTCATTTAAAATGAGATACATAATTTTAAAAAGTGGGTTTTTAACTTTATTATCCAATTGAGGATCATATAATTTTAAATATTCATCTTTTTTATTCAAATTATAATAATACTGTAATTTTATAGTATACCAATGTTTATTTTGCTTTTCATCAAAAATTCTTTTACTATTTTGTTCTACAAAGTTTTGATATTCTTCTTTATAATTAGAAATTTCTAAAAGAAAAATATATATTGTTATTAAACTGTCATTAATAGACTTATTATGAATTTTATCGATTGCTTCTTTTACTGTAGATAAATTCTTTTCTATATATTCACTTTTCAATAATAACTTAGGAATACTCATTATATAAATACTCATCACAAGACCAAACAAAATGATTAAAATCAAAGAATAGATTAATACCCTTTCTAAATGATTAATATTCATAATAACAATCAAAAAAGCCAATAAATAATAAACTAGTATAATGAATCGATAACTTAAAACTATCTTATTCTTCATCGTTTTTACCTACTTAGAAAGATATAAATCTAAAGGTGTTTTTGTATGTTCAACAACATAACCACTGCCACCTCTATCTTTAACATCTTCGACCATTGTTGTTATTAAAAGAGGTTGTTTACTATCTGTCGTCATTACTGTAAACCAACCAAGTTCTGTTCCTGTAGTATCACTTTGGCTTTGTTTGATTTCTGCTGTTCCTGTTTTTCCAGCAAGAGCGATACTATCATGATAGATGGCATGCCCTGTTCCTTTTTCGTCTGCAATAACATTAATTAAATCTTCTTTTATTGTTTGTGATGTTTCTTTAGAAAAGACATTTTTAATCCATGTTCTTGTTTTTCCTTGAACGATATGGGGTTGATAGATTGATCCTTCATTGACAAATGAACTATAGATACTTGCAAGTTGTAAAGGATTCATCAAAATTTGTCCTTGCCCATAACCACTATCTGCAATTAATTGATCACTTACTTTTTGATTTTTATTGATATACTGACTTCTATTTAAAGCCAGTTCAAAAGGAATCTTTTCACCAATCTTTAAGTTTTTATAATATTTAAATAAATTATCTTTTCCAATATTTAACGCATTTCTTGCAAAATAAACATTATCTGAATATGTGATCGCATTCTTTAAATTATTAGGTGAAGGAGCATGTAATGTTGTTACATAATAGCTTCCCCAGCTTGAATCTTTTTGCCATTTATCTTTAGCCCCTAAATCTTTATCTGGATCAATTGTCTTTGTTTCTAAACCAATAGCTGCTGTGATTGGTTTCATAGTTGATCCAGGGGTATAAGTTTGTTTATAACGACTCATTAATGGTTGATTACTATCATTATTTAAAGCGTTCCATTTATCCGTTGAAAGTCCTAAGACAAAATCATTATTTGAATAGGATGGCGTTGAAACAAGCGCTAAAACTTCTCCTGTTTGTGGATTTAAAGCAACAGAAGCACTTTTATCATTTTGATATTCATTATAAAGACTTTGTTGTAAATTGATATCGATTGTTAGTCGAATATCTTTTCCATCTTTCGCTTCTTTTTGGGCAACTGTTTTAATGATATTGTTATTTTCATCAACAATGACAATTTTTCCACCTACTTCTCCACGTAACTGCTTTTCATAAGTGGCTTCAATACCACTTCTACCAATTATTGAATTACTTGTATAACCTTCATTTTTATGTTTTTTTAAGTCTTCTGAATTAACATTTTGGACATACCCAATGATATGAGATGTTATTTTATCATAAGGATAAACACGCATAGAAATCGTATTGATTTTAACACCTTTAATATTTAAAATTCCTTGTTGAATCAATTGATTTTTTACTTGTTCTGATACATTTTTAATAGGTACAAAAGAATCATCTTTGATCCAAGATGCACTCATTTTCTTTTGAATGGTTTCAACATCCGTTTCTAAATACTTAGCTATTTGTGCATAATCATTTTCACCATTTAATTTTCCTCTTACAAGACCAAATGAATAAGCATTTCCTTGTTTAGCTAAATATTTTCCATTTCTATCTAAAATATACCCTCTATAAGGTTGTGTCGTAATCACTTTTACTTTGTTCTTATCAGAAAATTCATCAAAAATAAGTTGCTTATTAAATTTAATTTGTTCATTTTTAATTTCAATCTTATTTTTATATTTAACTTTTCCAGCTACAGTATCCATCGATATTTGATATTGAACCATATTATCTTTTTCATCTATTACTTTTACCTGTATATTACTTGGATTTATTACATCATAGATTTCTTTATGCTTTTCAATAAAATATTTTTGTGTAGGAGTATAGACTGTCTTTTGATCTAGCATTTGATACATTTGTTTATAATCTTTCTTTTTTAAAAGTTCAAAATATTCTGTAACAACTTGTTCATTACTTTTTCCATGATTAAAAACAAAAAATACCACTGTCATAAGCAGTACACAAACTATTGACCCAATTATAATATTTCTTTTCTTGTTCATATGGTAATCCTCCCTAGTATTAATACAATTATATATGATGATTAGCATTAATGATATATTTATTGCACAAGATGTTCTTTATTTGCATAAAAAGCTTTTTTTAAACTGTCATTTTGTGATATTGACTTAGAAATTATCATAAATTATAATATAAATGAAAAAAGGAATAGTCATAAACGACTAGCCTTGGATTTTCTTGAGAAAAATAACTACCTCAATGTTCGCCAAAACTTTTCGAGGTAGTTATTTTTTTGCATTATTTTCTATTATATATAGAAGTAATTTAATAACAATACTTATTATCGACATCATTAATGTTAGTGTACCTAACATAATCATGATAGCTTCATAAGCTGTCATTTCCATCACCTCCGCTTTTCATATTTCCCTAGGGATATCTATGTAAACGAAGAATACGCCCTTCGATCTAAACGACCAAGGATAACTACCTGCCGTGTATAACTATTCGGCAAAATTATATCATAGTCACTCTTTTTTAACTACTATTTTCGATAGTTATTTAAAATAAAAGCACACCAATAATAACACATGATAAACTTAATATATTTAAATAAATTAAATGTATTTACATATTTGAACAACTAAAAAACCTCTATAAAGAGGTTTAAATTAATCGAGTATTGTTAAGTTTTCCTGTTTGGTTGAACTCAATCCATTCACAGATATTAACAACATGATCACCAATTCTTTCAAAATACTTTGCAATCATTAAGAAATTGATTGTTAAATCACCTTTATCATTTGATTCTTTAATCATTTGAATAATATCTTTTTTAACTTGATCAAATAATTCATCCATTTTAATATCCATCTTCTTTACTTCTAAAGCATGTTTTAAATCATGTTGATGGAAAGCATCTAAAGCTTCTTTAACCATTTTAGTTGCAATTTTTGCCATATCTTGAATATGTCCAATCATTAAGAAACTATCCATTTCTTTCATTTCTAAAATCAATTCCGCAATATCTGCACTTTGATCTCCAATTCTTTCTAAATCTGTAACTACTTTTAAAGCAGTTGAAACATCTCTTAAATCAGAAGCAACGGGTTGTTGTTTTAAAATCAATGATAAACATTTTGCTTCAATGGATCTTTCCACATCATTAATTTGTTTATCACCATGAATAATATCTTGGGCAAGTTCATAATCTTGTTCCTTAAAAGCTGTAACACAGTTTTCAATAGCTAAAACAACAAGATGACACATTCTATCTAAATCAACATGCATCTTATTAAGTTCTTGATCAAATTGACTTCTTGGCATTCTAATCTCCCCCTATCCAAATCTACCAGTAATATAATCTTCAGTTCTTTTATCTTTTGGCATACCAAAGACATCTTTTGTTGGTCCATATTCAACCATTTCTCCTACTAAGAAGAAAGCTGTATAATCAGCAATACGACTTGCTTGTTGCATATTATGAGTAACGATAGCAATCGTATATTGATCTTTTAATTGTAATAAAAGTTCTTCGATTTTAAGTGTTGAAATCGGATCTAAGGCACTTGTTGGTTCATCTAATAAGATAACTTCTGGTTGTACAGCTAAAGCACGAGCAATACATAGTCTTTGTTGTTGTCCACCAGATAAACCTAAGGCGCTTGAATGTAAACGATCTGACACTTCATCATAAAGTGCTGCTGCTTTTAAACTATCTTCAACGATTTTATCAAGTTGTTTTTTATTTTTAATACCATGAATACGTGGTCCATAAGCCACATTATCATAAATTGACATAGGGAATGGATTTGGTTGTTGGAAAACCATCCCAACTTTTTTTCTAAGTAATGTTGTATCAACACGGCTATCATAAATATCTTCACCATCTAAGATAACATCCCCTTCAATTTTAACGTTATCAACATAATCATTCATACGATTTAGTGTTTTTAAAAATGTTGATTTACCACACCCTGAAGGGCCAATAAACGCAGTAATTTTATTTTCTTTAATATCTAAACTGACATCTTTTAAAGCATGTTTTTGTCCATAATACAAATTCAGATGTCTTGCTTCTATTTTATTTTCCATCTTAATTATCCCCTTTATTTACATCAAATCTGCGACTAATCCATTTAGCTAACATATTTAAACCTAAAACAATAACTACTAAAACAAGAGCAATCACAAATGAAACTTCATAATTTCCTTTAGCCATTTCTAAATATAATTGAATAGTAAGAGTTCCCCCGCTACTTAATAAATGACCAAAAATATTTGTTGGTAAGATTGCGACAGAACCTGCTGTAAATAATAAAGCAGCTGATTCAGCAACGATACGTCCCATTGCAAGAATAACTCCTGTTAAAATACCAGGAATGGCACTTGGTAAAAGTACTGTACGAATCATATACCATTTTGTTGCTCCAATTCCTAAAGCAGCTTCACGATAGCTTTTAGGAACACATTCTAAAGCTGTTTGGGTATTTCTTGAAATAATTGGTAAAATCATAATGGCAAGTGTAAGTGAACCTGTCAAAATAGAGAAATTCAAATGACAAAATGCTCCAAAGAACAACATCCCAAATAATCCATAAATAATTGATGGAATACCTGCTAAAACTTCCGTTGTAAATGAAATGATACTAACGAATTTTTTATTTTTTGTATATTCATTTAAATAAATTGCTCCACCAATTCCTATTGGACAAGCAATTAAAAGTGTCACAATAACAATATAAAGTGTATTAATAATATTAGGTAATATACCTACAGTATCATTAATAATACTTGTTGTATTTACTAAATAAGAAAAATCAAAGGCCGGTATTCCTCGATAGAGAATATAACCAATAATAACTAATAAGATAAAAATTGAAAGAAATGAACTTAATTGAATAAGTGCATAAAGAACTTGATCACTGACACGTTTCTTTTTTTCTAAGATTGTATTATTCATCTAAGTCACCTCTTTTTAAAACATATGTTAAGACTAAGTTAATAACCATGATAAAGATAAACAGTACAAGTCCAATTGTAAATAGTACTTGTCTATGTGTACCACTGGCATATCCCATTTCTGAAACGATGGCTGTTGTTAAAAAACGTACCGAATTAAATGGAAGTGGAAGAGATACTGCATTTCCGGCTACTAACAAAATAGCCATTGCTTCTCCAATAGCACGTCCTACGCCAAGTACAATAGCTGACATAATACCTGATTTAGCACTTGGTACAACAACCTTAAAGATTGTTTGAATTTTACTTGCCCCTAAAGCCAGTGAGCTTTTACGATAATCATCAGGTACAGCTTTTAAGGCTGTTTCTGAAATATTGATAAGCGTAGGTAAAATCATGATTGCTAGTACGATAATAGCTGATAAAAGATTGGCCCCACCTGTAAATTGATGTGTTTTAGATCCATGGTAGATCATTAATTCTAATTTATACATCATTGGATTGACAATCAAAATACCTAATAATCCATAGACAACAGACGGAATCCCTGCAAGTAATTCAATTGCTGATTTTAATATTTTTCTAAGTCTTGCTGGAGCAATTTCAGCAAGATTGATTGCTGTAAATAAACCAATAGGTACTCCAATACAAATTGCTAGAAAAACCCCTACAATAGAAGTTAAAATAACATAAGCAATCCCATATTGAGGATGAGCTGCTGTTGGTGCCCATGTTGTAGAAAACAAAATACCTGTAATTCCTTCTTTAAAAATGGCAGGTGTCCCTGAAATAATCATATATCCTGTAATAGTAACAACTGCTAAAACAGAGATAATAGCACAGCCACGAAAGATCATCGCGGCTGTTTTTTCTACTAGGGATTTTGCTTTCTTATGGCTAATAATTGATAACTTTTTTTCCATAATACTTCCCTCTTTATTTTTATTTATTTGGTGTTACTAATCCAACTTTTTCAATGATTTTTTGTCCATCATCACTGTTGATGAAATCAAATACTGCTTGAACTTGTTTAGATTGTTCACTAATTTTTCCATTTGTAGCCATTACGAATGGTCTTTGTAAAGCATAGCTTCCATCTTTTACAGTTTTTTCACTTGGTTCAACACCATCTAATTGAAGAGGAGAAACTGTATCATCCAATACATCTAATGAAACATAACCGATTGATCCAGAAGTTTTAGCAACTTTAGCAAGAACAGCACCAGTTTCATTTAATTCTTGAGCATATTGACATTGATCTTCAATTCCTAATAATTCTTCAAATGCTCCACGAGTTCCTGAACCAGCTTCACGTCCGATAACAACGATTGCTTCATCTTGTCCACCTAAATCTTTCCAGTTAGTAATTTGTCCTGTATAGATTTTTGCTAATTGATCTTTTGTTAAGTTTGTTACTTTATTAGATTTGTTTGTAATTGTTGCGATACCATCGATAGCAACGATATTTTCTTCTAATCCTTTTGCTTTTTCTTCATCTGTTAAAGCACGAGAAGAATCTCCGATATCTGTTGTTTTTGAAGCAACTGCTTCAAGACCTGCACCAGATCCTGTAAATTGTGCTTCTAATTGTAAGTTTGGATATTTTTCTTTAATTCCTTCTGATAAGGCATTAACGAATTTTTCCATTGAAGTTGATCCGTTTAAACTTACCTTTCCACTAATGTCATCTGATGCACTATTTGATCCTCCGCCACATCCGGCTAAACCAAGACACATCATGAAAACCATTAAAACACTTAATACTTTCTTTTTCATTTTTTATTTACCTTCCTTTGTTTTCTCTTAAGATATTATTTATTTTTGTTTCCTTTTCTTAAGACACTCCTATCATAGTGTTTTTCAACACTTTCAAAAATCAAAAGAACGTATGGTTTATGTTAAGTTTATGTAAAATGAAAAAAGTCCATGTTTATAAACACGAACTCATTTTTATAACGTTTATCCTTAGTAACTCCTTTTTCTACAAACACATTTGAAAGTTCTCTTGTACAACGATAATCTCTCGTATGTATTCTTTTAAAAGTTCCATTAAATAAATCATCATTAATATAAACCAGCTTTTGTCTTTTTTTGTCATTGGAACATAGATTACTATGCATTCGATTCAAAAAAACATCTTCTTGCTTGTTTTGTTTTTTTATATTCAACTAAACGTTGTGCAAAAAATTTCAAATGGGAATAAAGCGATAGTAATAAGCACTTTCTTCATTAAATTCTATCTTGAAGCGATAACGCACAATATTTTCAATTTCTTGCATGATTTTCGTAATTTCATACATGTCATGAACATCTTCATCTAATTGTCCATTGACAATATGTAACGCAATAAATCCTGCTTCATCATTTGGTAAAAGCACACCTGTTTTCTTTTCGATAATTACAAGAGCCTTTTTCACTATTAGATATTCTTCTTTATAAAATTTTTGAATATCCCATAATAAAGCATTCTTCACTAAAATATCGTCTTTTGCTCTAACAACAGCTGTATAAATGTGATTGACCATAGAAATATAGATATTATCATTTAAAGCTTTGCCTAAACTTAGTCTCGCTTCATCCATAATTTCTTCACCGATTTCTAAATATTCTAAAGGAATATCCACAACAAGTTCTTTAAATCGACTTAAAACTTCTTGGTTATGTAAATAAAAATCTTTATCAATTATTTCTGGTTCTATCGTATCCCCTATTTTCTTTTTAAAACAGATTTCTCGTCCCATCACAATCTTTTCTTCATTATTTTCAAGAACAACAGCTACATTATTGTTAAAAACTTTGCTTATTTCCATAATCACCCCTCCAAAATAAAAACCTATTTATTGCGCACTTAAAAAGGGTGGCAATAAATAGGTTTAGCCTATACTTAAATAATCACTATCCTATAAACTACTCGAACATATTATCACAAATTTAAAATGGATGTAATCTTTTTTTATTAGCGTTTTAAGCCACAAATCATTTCTACAGTTGCTGGATCATAGTGAGAAAAGAAAGAACTCGTATCATTATTAAGTGAAGCAATTATTTGCATATCTTCTTCACTTAATTCAAAATCAAAAATATTTAAGTTTTCTTGCATTCTTTCTTTTCTAACTGTTTTAGCTAAAGATACAATTCCTCTTTGTACAAGCCATCTTAAAATAACTTGTCCGACTGATTTATTATATTTATTACCAATTTCTACAAGTGTTTCATTTGTGAAAATACCATTTTTACCTTCCGCAAAGGGAGCCCATGCTTCTAATTGAACACCATATTTTGCATTGTAATTTAATGCTACATCTTGTTGATGGAAAGGATTGACTTCTACTTGGTTAACAGCTGGTACAACTTCTGTATCTAAAGATAAGTCTACTAAACGATCTGGATAGAAGTTAGAAACACCAATAGATTTAATTTTTCCTTCTTTATATAAATCAATTAAAGCACGATAAGCTCCATGATAATCTTTAAATGGTTGATGTAATAAAACTAAATCTAAATAATCTAATTGCATTTTCTTTAATGATTCTTCAACAGAAGCTTTTGCCTTTTCATACCCATAATTAGAAATCCATACTTTTGTCGTAATAAATAATTCTTCACGAGGGACATTTGTTTCTTGAATTGCTTTACCTACAGCTTCTTCATTTCCATAAGATTGTGCAGTATCAATTAAACGATATCCTGCATCAATCGCATCTAAAACAACTCTTTTACATTCTTCTTCATCTTTCACTTGGAAAACACCAAAACCAACAACTGGCATTTTCACTCCATTATTTAATGTTTTGTATTCCATAATTATTCTCCATCTTCAAAATTACATTTTGTTGTCGCCATTTTGTGCAATGATTCTTTAGTCACTTTATAAAATGGGGTATGTTTATTCACTTTTTCGATTTCTTTCATTTCTTCATCTGTTAGTTTAAAATCAAAGATTTGTGTGTTCGCTTCAATATGATCTAATGATTTACTTCCCGGTACAAGTCCAAATCCCATTTGGAGATGCCATCTTAAAATAATTTGTACAGTTGATTTATGATATTTCTTTGCAAGTTCTACAAAGATTGCCTCTTTTAACATGTCACTATTTCCATGTCCTAGAGGATACCATGATTGAAGTTGAATATGATTTTTCTTACAAAAATCATAAACATGTTCTGCTGGATAATAAGGATGACATTCTACTTGCATGATCATTGGTGGAATTTCACATTGATCTAAAATTTCTTGAATTTGTTCAACTCTAAAGTTAGATAAACCAATCGCTTTGATTTTGCCTGCTTTATACGCTTTTTCTAGCATTTTATAAGCATAAATATAGTTATTAACAGGATGATGTAAAATCATCACATCAACATAATCAACACCTAATCTTTTTAAAGTGTCATCAATTGCTTGATCGTTTTCATAAAGTGTTGGTCCTAATTTTGTTTCTAAAAAATAATATTCTCTTTTTAATCCTGATAATTTTAAACCTTTACCTACTTCAACTTCATTTTCATAACGATTGGCAGTATCAATAAGTTGATAGCCATGGTTTAAGGCAAAAGCTACATTGTCTTCAATTTGTTTACCAAATTGTTGAATGGTACCAAATCCAAGTTGAGGGATTTGGTATCCATTATTTAAAGTAATGAAATTAGTCATGAATTTTTAATCCCATTAAACGTGTTTTGTTGGCAGGATCTTCAGGATTATGAGATGATTTATTTGTATCTAAGGCTTGCATGTTTTTCATTTCTTCATCTGTTAATTCAAAGTCAAAGATATCAATGTTTCCTTTCATTCTTTCTTCATTTGTAGATTTAGGTAAAGAAATAACTCCTTCTTGATAAATCCATCTTAAAATAATTTGACCTGCATTTTTATTATATTTTTTAGCAAGCTCTACAATTGTTTCATTTTCTAATAATTCTTTATTTCCATGTCCTAATGGATGCCAAGCTTCTAAACGAATATTATTTTCAGCCATCACTTTTCTTAATTCTTTTTGTTGAACAAATGGATTAAATTCTACTTGATTTACAGCTGGCATAACAGTCATACCATTTTTAAATTTATTCCATAAATTAACGGTAATATTAGAAATACCAATAGATTTAATCTTACCTTCTTGATAAGCTTCTTCTAAAGCTTTCCAAGCTCCTAAATAATCACCATATGGTTGATGTAATAAATAAAGATCAATATAATCCACTCCTAATAATTTTAAAGAAGTTTCAATACCTTTTTTCGCATTTTCATAGCCATAATCTTGTAACCATAATTTAGAAGTAATAAAGACTTCTTTACGATCAATCCCACTATCTTTAATCGCTTTTCCTACATCACTTTCATTCATATATCCTGCAGCTGTATCAATATGACGATATCCTGCTTTTAAAGCAGCTAAAGTTGCATCATAAGTAGGTCCATCATTAGGAATCATAAAGACTCCAAATCCTACTGCTGGAATTGTTTGTTTGTTATTAAGTTCAAATATTTTCATTGTCATTCCTCCTTGTTTTCATTTATATTTTAGTTTTACTTTACTAAAAAGTACAATATGAATAATGCATATTAGTATAACTTTCAGTTATACTATTTTATTTAAACTTAAATTCTCCATATAATAAGTTATGATCAGAAAAAGAAGTAATCTTTACATCTTGATTAACCTTTGAAAAATGAGATGAATAATAAATATCATCAGGTGAAGCAAAATCTCTAAAAGTCATATATTCTTTATTTTGATTAATACTTTCTATTCCTTCTATTTTAAAATCTTCACCATTTCATCTAAAGCAACTTTTGTATTTCCTTGAGGACGAGGACTACCATTAATAATAAGTACTTTCATCTTATTTCTTTTTCCATTTCTTTACTATTATTTTAATCATTATTTATCCCATTGTACATGACTAAAAACAAATATCACTATAACCAAAAGTTATACTGTGTTATAATACGGAAAAGGAGAAGTGATACAATGATTGAATTCAACCAATTGAAACATCTTGTTGCTATAGCAAAAAATAAAACGATTTCTAAAGCAGCTGAAGAACTTCTTATTTCTCAGCCTGGCCTTACAAAATCCATGCAACGTTTAGAAGAAGATTTAGTTTTATCGTTATTTAATCGTAAGAAAAATAAAATAGAATTAAATGATAATGGTTTACTTGCGGTTGAATTTGCGAAAAAGTTACTTGATGGTAGAGAAGAAATGATCAAAGAACTGACAAAACATAATCAAAATTATTTATCTTTTGCTAGCTGTGCACCTGCTCCTTTATGGGGAATTGAATATACTTTTCAAACAAATACAAATTCACAATTTGAAAGTTATCTTATTCAAGATGAGCAAACACTCATTGATGGTTTAGAAAATGGAGACTATTCATTAATTGTATTAACACATCCTTTAGATAATAAAAACTATATTTGCCAAGAATTCTTAAATGAATCGCTTTACTTATCTGTGCCTCCGGCACATCTTTTAGCACCATTTAAAGAAATTTCATTTTCTGATTTAGATGGACAAAGTGTTCTTTTATTATCACATATTGGATTTTGGAATGAAGTATGTAAACAAATGATTCCTAAATCTCATTTGTTATTTCAAGATGATCCCTTTGTCTTTAATGAACTTACAAAGATGTCTGCTTTGCCTAATTTTAAAAGTAATATTACAATACAAAGAGACAATGAAGAAGATAAGCGTATTTTAATACCAATCACAGATAAAGAGGCTCATGTTAACTACTATGCTATTTATCCAAAAGACAAAAAACAATTCTATCAACCACTTCTTAAACAAATAAAAGATCTTGATTGGAAAAAAACAAAAGATTTACCTAAAGTATTCAATAATCAATAATAAAATATTTCCTATCTAAAAAGCTGTTACATTTGTAGCAGCTTTTTAAAATTCAACAATTTCATTAAACATAAATATCATACAATCTATCTTTTTATCAGTATGAAAATGTCCACAATACCATTTCTTATAATCTAATCTTAATTCTAATTTATCTAAAAAAAATTCTGTACTATAATCTACTTTTAAAGGATTAATACTTTTCATAAACACTTCTCGCGGAAGATATTTATAAGGACAAGTATGAGAAAGTACAACATCTATTTGCGGATTCTTTTCTACATACATTAAAAGTTTATCTTTTATTTCTTCACTAGGTTGTTCACTTGAATACCAATTATATCCCATTTGTAGACGATAGTTTTTATCAACACTATAAGCTCCACCAATAACTAAAACACTTTGTTCATTAAATTGATACACTTCACCATCTTTCGCAAATAATATATGAGGATATTCTTCTTATAATATACAAGCCCAGCATGAAATATTTTTGTTTTATAGCCTTCTATATTTTCAGGACGTTCTTCATGATTTCCATGTATACAAAAGAAAGTCATTGGATATTGTAAAAGACTATTTTTTAAATAAATATCTTGTTCATTGGCGTAATAGTTAATACCTGCATCTCCTAAAACAATCATAAGATCATCTCTTGTTGTTTTATTTTTACAACAAAATGCATAAACTTCACTAAAATCTCCATGCTTATCACCTGTTATATAAATCATAATTTCTCCTATTGATATTGTTTTAATGTCTTTTCAATTCTTTTTTTCATTTCTTCTTGTAAAGAATAAGGTTTAATAACTGTAATTTTATCTTGTAACATCATTAACCATCCTATTAATCCTTCATTAATTAAAACATCTTTTACTATTAAGTGATAACGATTTTCATAATCCTTTGTCACACGATTATCTTGTCCAAACTTATCTACCACTTCTTTAATAATCGATTGATCAAAACTAATCTCTAAATCTTCTTTTTCTCCGGAAATATACATATTAATTGGATTATCAATTTGTTCTACATCAAATTGTTCTCCTTCAAAATATTTACTTTTATGATTTCTTACAAGTCTCATACGATCCAATCGATAAAGAGATAAACTATCTGGTCTTTTATCAAAATAACCAATCACATAATATTTAGAATTATTTTGAATGAGTTTATACGGAGAAATAATATAAAATTCTTTATTATCTTGATGATTACCATGGATATTTGATATTTCTACCAACCTATTTCTTTTTATTTCATAATTAACATACTTAAAATAAATATTTTTCTTTTCATTAATAGCTTTAATAATGGTTGTCATATTTAATAGCAAATCATAATTTCTTATATCATTTTGTCTAATTGTTTGATTTTGAATACGAGATAATTGTTTATTTGAACTTAATGTTTGTAATTTTGTAAGTAGTATATTTACTTCTTTTTGATCTAAATCATTATTATAAAGAATACTATCCCATAAATATTGTATTTGTCCATCATTAAAGAATTCTTCATTTATTGTATAGCCTTTACGATGTTTAGTCTTAATGATTTCTTTTTGATAAATATACTTCGATAATTCATTAATATTTTTTATAGCTTGATAAACCGTTTTAACATCAACTTTGATTCGATATTTTTCTTCAAGTTGCCCTTTTATTTCAATAGCAGGTATATAATCTAATGATTCTTTGATAATAAGATATGTGTAATAGAGTCTGTCCATAGTTTTCTCCTATCTTGCATAATTAAGTGAATATGTCTTGTCTTTATGATACAACATTTCATAACGATATGGTGAATAATTATAAAGAGATTTTTCAAAGCGTTTAAAGGCTTCATCAAGTGTTACAAATGGTAAATGAAAATAAGCTTGTTTATATTGTTTTTCTAATAAAAGAATAAGACTTGCTTGATAATGCATTTGTTCATCACTCATCATTTTATAATGTGTCATACCTAAAATGACTTGATTGAGTTGATTCATTTTAAATGTAAGCAAATGCCTTACTAGACAATAAATTTTTATATTAAAATCACTATGATCTAAAATA
>OODK01000391.1_pt1 | contig 42773 bp, 37 predicted proteins | sample 1671371 | NCBI WGS metagenome assembly OODK01 (sample SAMN06348150, study PRJEB24527) | human gut metagenome | biome: human gut; feature: ankylosing spondylitis patient; material: feces | host: Homo sapiens | place: China | collected 2015-10 | reverse complement strand
CGCGATACCTGCTGAACAGGCTGGGAGAAGCCGAAAGTCTCCTGCGCCTTTTTCTTTTGGAGGTGCCGACGCGCATCCTTTACATCGACTACGATGCCGATGGTCAGCCTACATTCTGCGCAGCCAGCAGCCGCGTACCGCAGTTGCTTCGCAGTGCGCTGTGGAACACCCGCGAACCCGCGATTCTGACCTCCGGCACATTGGCCGCAGCCGGAGATTTCAGCCACACGGAACAGCTTTTGGGGCTGGCGGCTTATCGACCCTTGCGCCATTTCCGAGCAGATTCTCCGTTTAACTACAAGAAAAAATGTCTGTTGTACTTTCCGCCGCGCGTAAAAACGCGAATGGACAACCGCAAAATGGCAGAAGAAATCGTCCGATTGGTGGATGCCTGCCACGGCCATGCTCTGGTGCTGTTCACGTCTTACCGCCAAATGGCCGAAGTCCGCGCGCTGACGGACGGTCAGTGGCAATACCCGACCTATCAGGCGTGGCGCAACGGCGGCAGGGTGATTCAACAATTCAAAGAATCCGGCAACGGCGTACTGTTTGCGGCTGGCTCCTGCTGGGAGGGCATTGACTTTCCCGGCGATATGGTGTCACTGCTGATTATCGCAAAGCTGCCGTTCCCGATACCAGACCCGGTCAGCGACTATGAGCGCCGGCAGTACCCGAACCTGCGCGACTACATAAACGCCGAAATCATCCCCGAAATGCAGAAGAAACTGCGACAAGGCTTTGGTCGTGCCATTCGCACGGAACAGGATTCCTGTGTGGTAGCCATTCTGGATGAACGCGCGGGCATCGGCGGCAAGTACCATGACGCCGCACTGGCCGCTTTGCCAGCCTGTCCAACTACCGAGAAAATTGAAGATGTTCAGCAATTCATCCGGGAGCAGAAGCGCCCGGATTACTTTTTGTAAAGAGGGTTTACGATGAACTATAGACAAGACCACCCCGCGTGGATCTATGTGCGGTGCGCCAACAGCAACCCACAAATGGCCTTTGATCGGCTGTATGACCTTATCGATGAAGCTGCCGGGCATGGCTTTCTCGTGCGCGGCACCTCTTTCGACCATTGCGGCGGCAACACACTGAAAGACCGCAATGGCCTGCGCGCCATGCTGGACGCGGTAGAGAATAACCTGATCGAAGCCGTAATCGTACGCGACCTGGAGCAGATCAGCCGCAACAGCTACTTATTGGTCGGGGTTATTGAAATCTTCCGCAGACGGAACGCTTACCTTATTACTACCGAATGTGACCTGAACACGGAACTCATCAACTGCGGTTTGGAACGCTTTGCCGGAGACCGCTTCACGCGGGCATCCTTTGGCAAGCCGCGCTTCGATGTTCGACTCCCGCTGATGGATCAGTTTTAAGAGGTGCGGCTATGGAAGAATACAAAGTCTGGGCGTATGCCCGCAGCGCCGCACCGAACCTGCCCGCATTGGAAGAACAGCTTGCAGAAGTCATACGCGAAGCCGACAGGCGCGGTTACATCATCGTCAACTCCTGCATGGAGCAAAAGTACGGTACCGAATTCTGGCGACCTGATTTGTTTGCCATGCTCACCGCTGTCCAGCAGGGGCGCGTCAACGCCGTCATGGTGCAGAGCCTTGACCGACTGAGCCACGACATTACAACGCTGTACCGCATTCTACGCTTTCTGCAAAATTACAGTGCCGTACTGATTACGACCGAAACCAATCTACAATATGAACTCTATCTGACAGGGTTGGAGAGTCGAATCCTGGCTCGTACCGCGCGAACCGGAAAAAGAGTGCCGTGGGAGGTGGCTGTCGATGCAGATTGACCCGTTTCCCGTAAGGCTGGAACAGGAGTTGAAATACGCACTGGCCTATGCCGCGCTGGTATCCGCTGCCGCAAACGGAAGATTGCCTAGGGACATCTGCCAGCGTACAAATGTTGGTTATGCCCGGAAATGCGGCGTTTTGCGCCGAGAAGTTTAGTGGTTCTCGTGAATAGCTTTTGACCTGCCTTTCGGGTATGTTGTATGTGATAAAAAGAATGTCACAGCGTCAAACTCGGAGGAAATAGTATGTCGCAAGTCCAAGTCATCCAGCCAATACAGCAACAGCCGAAGCGCCTTCGCGTGGCGGCCTATGCCCGCGTTAGCAGCAAATCTACTAATCAGTTGAACTCAATGTCGGTGCAGGTGGAATACTACACCGACCTTATTCAGAAAAATCCCAACTGGGAATTTGTTGGTGTGTATGCCGATGAGGGCATTTCCGGCACCGGCCTTAAAAATCGTGCCGGATTCAACCACCTTATGGACGACTGCCGACTCGGTCTGATTGACCGTATCCTTGTAAAGTCATCCTCCCGAATGGCACGGAACTCTGTGGATTTTCTCTCCGCTGTGCGCGAACTGAAAAGCCTTGGCGTGGTCGTAGAATTTGAGAAAGAGCGCTTTGACACAGACTCCACCGAGGGAGAACTCCTGCTGGGTATGATGTGTGCTGTCGCCCAAGAGGAATCATTGTCCATCTCCAAAAACCTACGCTGGGGAATCCGCAAACGAATGGAGTCCGGCACCTACCATACATCATCCACCCCCTACGGCTACAAACAGGTCAATTACGACTTTGTTCCCATCCCCAACCAAATCGAAATCGTCAAGGACATTTTCAATGCATTTCTGCAAGGGAAAAGCACCACCCAAATCGCGGACGATTTAAACAGGCTTCGCCCTGATGCCGATAAGCATTGGCATCATACTACCATTGAGCGCATCCTTAAAAACGAAAAGTACGCCGGATGTTCCCTCTACCAAAAAAGTTATACATCCAATGACTTGCCCTTTAAGCGCGCGGAAAATAACGGTGAAGTCCTTTCCTATTACGCACCGGACACCCACAACGGCATCATATCCCAAGCAGACTTTGATAAAGTGCAAGCACTCCTGCAACGCAAAAGCGTAGGCCCATGTCCGAGGAAAGAAACCGCCTTTTCCAAAATACTTTACTGCACAAATTGCGGTTCGATGCTCTCCCGCAAGATAAATCGTTCATCACAGGTGACTTGGATCTGCCGCACACACCTTCGATGCGCAGCAGACTGCTCCACGTCACCAATCCAAGAAGAACGCATTCAACACGTATTTCTCACCATGCACAACAAGCTGATTGTAAACTACACGCAGATTTTTGCCCCTGCCCTGCATGACTTGTACGCTGCGCAGAAAATTCTCGATGATAAGGAGAGCCGGCGGCAGGAACTCAATCAACAGGTTCAACTGCTTGCGAAAAAGCTGCACAACCTTTCCCGTCTACGCGAAAAGAACTGCATCACCGCCGCCCAATACTGGGAACGGCGCAATCCGCTGGAGCGTGAACTTACGGATGTAAAAGCCGCGATTTCAAAAGCAGCTACCAACCACCCCTTACTTCGTACCCTTGCACAGACAAAACAGCTGGCAGGACATTATACCTACCTAAAGCCACTTGCTGATTTTGATGAGCATGAGTTCAAATTTGCCGTAACCCGCGTACTGGTCGATTCTGAATCCTGTACCTTTGAACTCAAAAACGGAATGAAATTTAAGGAGATTTTCTGACAATGGCAAAACCGAGGTACCTTCCCTACGGATACCGCATACAGAACGGCCTCATCACCCCGGATACCGCGCAAGCCGAATGCGTCCGCCAAATTTATCAACTCTACCTTGCAGGCAATTCCCTGCAAGAAATCGCAAAACGCTTGCAAGCCACTGGCATCCCATACAGCGATGAGACAGGCTGGAACAAGAACACCGTTCACCGCATCGTAAAAAATCCAGCATACACAGGAAGGGACAGTTATCCGCCCATTGTCGAAGAAGCGTTATTTCAAAAAGCGCAAGTCCTATGCCAACGAAAAGCCCCCACTTACACAGAATCCTTAAAGGATATTCGCGGTGACATTATCTGCCCCGACTGCGGCAGCAGAATGGAATGGCAGACGAAAGGCCATCGATGGCGCTGCCGCCACTGCGCAGCATTCTCCGTCCGAATTGAGCCAGATATTCTCCTGCAAAGCATCGCCACCACAATGAAACGCTTACAGGATAATCCTAACAGCATTGATAGCCCGCCCTTATCGCACAACACAGTATCCATCGAAGCCGAAAAACGGCAAGTAGAAATTGATGAAATGTTATCCGCCGGGAATTTTGATGCAGAATCACTCATCCAAAATGTCCTTGCTCGCGCGGATGCACAATATCTTTGCTGTACAGCCGGAAAAGCTGACCCCATGACGCTGCGAATCAAAGAAGCCCTCGCTGCTGCACCGCCCTGCGATACGTTCGACCCAAAGCTGTATCACGCCATCACTGACAAAATAGTTTTGCACAGAACCACTTCCATTCAGTTGAAACTTGTAAACGGAATGGTCGTATAAGGAGAATCCCATGAACCGCGAGAGAAGAATCATCGTCATTCAGCCCAATAGGAAAGATTCCAAAAGCACAGCATCTCGCACCAAGCTACGCGTTGCTGCATACTGCCGCGTCAGTACAGAGGAAGAAGAACAGCAGGGCAGCTTTGAAATTCAAAAGGAATTCTACACTGCCAAAATCAATTCCACCCCCGAATGGCAGCTTGCCGGGATTTACGCCGATGATGGCATCTCAGGTGTCCACACCAAAAAGCGCGATGGATTCAACCAGATGATTCAAGACTGCAAGAAGCACAAAATCGACCTGATCCTTACAAAGTCAATCTCCCGCTTTGCCCGCAACACTGTGGACAGCATCCAATATGTGCGGATGCTGAAGCTGTTCGGTGTCACCGTCATATTCGAAAAAGAGAACATCAACACCAGCACCATGAATTCCGAAATGCTCCTTACTGTACTGAGTGCCTTTGCACAGGCTGAGAGCGAATCCATCTCACAGAACATTTCCAGAGGCAAGCGCATGGGATTCCGCCACGGAAGATTCTCCTTCCCCTACGCGCAAATGCTCGGCTACCGCAAAGGTGCAGACGGTCAACCGGAGATCATACCCGAACAGGCTGAACTGATTCGGATGATTTACACCAGCTACCTGCACGGCGACAGCTTGCAAACCATAAAAAGCAAAGTTGAAGCAGGCGGTTACAAAACCGTGCGTGGCAACACCACATGGTCAACGCAGGCGCTCCTACGCATCTTGCAGAATGAAAAATACTGCGGTGATGTCCTGCTGCAAAAGACCTTTACCGACAATGTGCTGACCGGCGGCCCGAAGAAAAACACCGGCCAGCTGCCGCAATACTACATTGAGAACAATCACGAAGGCATCGTCGCCAAGCGAATGTACCGCGAGGTTCAAGCTGAAATCGCCCGCCGCAACAGCAAGTCCTGTGCAAACCAACGCAAGAAAAAACGCGGGCGGTACAACAGCAAGTACGCCCTTTCCGAACGGCTGTACTGCGGAGAGTGTGGCAGCCCTTATAAGCGTGTAACTTGGAACATCCACGGCAGAAAGGAAATCGTCTGGCGCTGCGTCAACCGCGTCACCTACGGAACAAAATTCTGCCATAATTCACCCTCGGTGCAGGAAGAAGCCCTGCATCAAACCTTGCTGAGAGCAATCCAAAATCTGACCGACAATTACACCGAAGAAGTCGCTATGCAGATCAACGGCATCCTGCACGATTTGCAAGGCGGCACAACAGAACTAGAGAAATTACAGCAAAAACTCGCGGACTCGCAACAGGAATTTGACCGTCTGCTGGACATGTCCCTTGAATGCGATGCGTCATTCCTCGACGAAAAATTAAAACACGCAAGCGAGGAAATCGACAACCTGCAAAAACAAGTCGACCAGCTTACTGCCAGCCAGCAGAAAGCTGCAAATCCGAATCTCCAACTGACCGACTCCGACTTCCGTATTACCGAATATTCTGATACCCTTGTCGCAAGAATCATCGAGAGAATCGAGGTCATATCTGCTGTAAGAATCAAAATCGAATTTATCGGCGGATACACAGTGACAGTCCCCTTGCAATCCTAATATCTATGCATGTCTACCGTAAAATCAACACTTTATTTGTTTTTACTCTCAAACTCTTTTAATGAGCGTCAATTCAAATGCCAACTTGCAGACAATATCCCTTCCCTTAAATCCCGATGCCTCCTACCTACTAATATCGCGGAACAACACGAACATGAATTTATAAAAGCATCTTGACATTTTTTTAGTAAAACGCCTATAATAACGTCATAGTAGATTAAGGGGGTGCCACATGCACACAGCTAATATTTTTCTTTCACCCGCGTTGATTGCCAAGATGGTCCGATGCATTGAAGATGCTGTTGGCGATGATATCCGCGCCGATATTCGCCAGCACGATCTCCAAACGAAAAACAGCGTTCCGTCTCGAATTTGGGATTTGCTAAATACCAATATCATCAAGACGCTGGACACTGAAGATTGTACAATTGCGAAGGCTCATCGCGGGCCATGGGAAATGCTGGTCGTGTATGAAAAATCAACACATTGCATCTTCACTTTCATGCGTGAAAAGCGCTTTGCTGAACTTCGTAATCGCCAGCATAAGAGAAGATGTATGCATTATATCGATATGCTTGCAAGACAGTTTAATGCAGATTTGTTAGCCGATCAACAACAACTTAGCCTTTTCCCTAACACCTTTTCTGATGAGGATCGCCTTCCGGAACTAGTTCAAACAATGTTGAGTGACCTTGAAGGTGGTGTTGAAGTTGTCCGCCATCATGTGCTCGTCTTGTTTGATACTGTCGGCTATCAGTTAACGCATGTTCGTGCTGTCATGGTCACTCCATCTCTGGATATTGCCCAGAACAGTGAGCAAGATTGGTCCCAATACATTGCAGCCGATGAAAGCACAGTGGTTGAGAAAGTCCCCAATTCCAATGTTCCCGGAAATCAGCCGAATCGAGGTCTCCACCTTACTGCAAAAGCTATGGCTCGGCAAAAATCTCGCCCCAAGCAAAAAGAGTTGGAACGTACCACAAAAAGAGAAAGTTGATTACTGCTAAATTAGGGTCGACACCGTGTCGGCCCTAAAGGCGCTTCCACAGCAAATACTCTATATGTGGTGCAATGCCAAATAACTATTAATGAAAGAGGATCGCCTATATGAACACCCAATTTAATGGAGATCGCTTGAAAAAGGCACGCATTTACAGAGGACTGACCGTTGCTGACTTAGCTGAACGCGTTGGTTGTCAACGGCAAACCCTATCAATGTATGAGATTTCAAAAAGCCAACCAACGGACAAAACAACTGTTGTCCGGTTGGCGCAAGCGCTAGACTTCCCCATTAAATACTTTTATGAACCTTCCAGCGCAATTGCTTCCGGAACAGTCTATTTCCGTTCTTTACTCACGACAAATAAGAAGTACCGTAGTGAACAAATTGTCAAAATGGACTATCTTTCGCAGATTTACTCTCTGCTGCAAGACTATGTATCATTTCCCGAATTTGTTCATCTCGACCTACCTGATAATATATCCCCTGAACAAGCAGCTTATGCCTTGAGAGACGCATGGGGGCTTGGAAGAGGTCCCCTAGACAATCTGGTATCTATAGTTGAACAGCATGGAATTTTAGTAACTTCCATTTCTACCAATACCAATGATGTTGATGCATTCAGTCAATTTATGCAGACAGGGGATGTTCCAACATTCATCATTGCATATTCAAACAATAAAACTTCGGCGGTACGAATTCATTTCGATATTGCTCACGAATTAGGGCATATCTGCCTGCATGAATGGAGCGAAGATATCGAAGATGTTTCCAAAGAAGAATTCAAGCGCAAAGAACGCGAGGCAAACGACTTTGCCGCAGCTTTCTTGCTACCGGAGGAAACGTTCAGAAGAGATGCTGAACGAGGACCACAAACTATAACTTATTATAAACAACTAAAGAAGAAATGGAAAGTCTCTATCGCTGCGATGATCCGCCGATCCGAAAAGTTGGGAATCATCACCACAGATGATTATCAAAATCTAATTCGGATTATGCAAAGACGCGGGCTTCGCAAGGAAGAGCCTTTGGATGACACCCTTATTACGGCAAGTCCTGCGCTGCTCAAAACATCGGTAATCATGCTGTTGCAGGAAAATGTTTTTACTCCTGCAGAATTTATGGAGGAACTTTCCGATTCCTATGGATTAAGCATTAACGCCACAGAAGTTGAACGCTTACTGGACTTGCCTGCCGGTACTTTGGCAGCCCACAAAATAATTAAGCTTCCAAATTTACAATTAAAGAGAAATGCCACTTAAAAGCATTACACCGTAAGATATTTAAATCCAAGTTGTCAGTGTGGTGATTTTTAGAGTGGCAACCCCAATAAATTAAATATAGGCCACTTTCTTGTATCATACAAAATTGGCAAAGCCAGTGGTCGATTTTCAATGTATGCTTTGCCGAAATCGCTAATTGCCTCGCGGCGGTTGGTCGGTTTTTGGGGTAGTTAATCTCATTTTTGTTTTTGTGCGTTTATTTGCAAAAATTTCATAAAATTGATTGCTAGATCTGTTGCTATTTTCGTTCGTCTTGTGTATACTATAAGTAGGAAAGCAGACGACATTCTGCTGGTGGGCTAGCACCTAAAATCCGATCTGATGCAGGACGCAAGGACCTGTGGTTGGCGGGCAACGATAAAACCCGAAAGCGATGCAGGGCGTAAGGACCTGTCGGTTGGCGGACAACGATAAAACTAGCCACAAGGGACATCGGACAGCACTGCGGTGTTGTAGGTGTCCCTTTCTTTTTGTAAAATGTAGAATGCAACAGGAAGTTTATCATGACGAAAAAAGAAGCCTTGCAAATCGTTTTCTCCTGCGCAGCTTCCTATAAGGAAAACCTAGCGGGAAGAAGCCTTTTATTTGTTACGACTGACAAGCATAAGACCGTTCGGTGTCTGGAAGTTACATTTGACGGCAGCAATTTTCTGCACATGACAGGCTTTAAGCTGAACAAGAAGGAAATCAGTGCAAACAACTTCTTTAGTATGTGCTGCGACAAGCGCTTGTCTGAGTCAGATTTTGAGTTTGCAGCAGACGGCACGACCGAAATGAAAATGCGCGTTCTTACCGGATTGGTGCAAAAGCATCTTTCTGCTAAGATGGTTGGGGATTACAATTTATCCCAGCCGAAATTATACACTGACAAGCTCGCCGGATCAGTTGGTGCTTGTATGGGCTTTGTCCGCAATGGCGGCAAGGGGCGTTTTGTTCCCAACACCGTATTGGAAGGCGATATCCGAAGCATGGTTAAAGGCAGCGCAGATAGAATCGTCATTACATATCGAAAGCAGCGCGGAGACGCGCTCTATACAGAAATCGTATACACAGCCAAAAAAATTGATTGGACGGCTCTTACCCTACCGGAAGAATACCAATATCTTCCCTTGCCATAGGCAGTCTTTAAAGGCGTTATTCTAATACAAAATTTTCGGTCATCAAATCAATGTTTTATAAAACAGCGGCCTTGTCTAAGCCTTTTTATAGGGTATCTTTTTTGTAACATAGAGACAAGGCAACTTACTGAATGGTAAGTTGCCTTTTTTGTTTTATGCCCTTATGGCAAAAAAAGCGGCACAGCCGCTATCCCTGTGAGGTGTCCGCTATGGTTTCTATCCAACAATACCAATCCCCGCTGGGCGGGATTTTGCTGGCAGCGGACGAGGTCGGGCTGGTGGGGCTGTGGTTTGAGGGGCAGAAATATTTTGCCAACACCCTGCCCGTCGGACACTGTGCCCAGACCACACCCATTCTGGCTGAGGCCAAGCGCTGGCTGGACATCTATTTTGCCGGCAAGGAGCCCGACTTCCTACCACCGCTGCACCCGGTCGGGTCAAGTTTTCAACAATCGGTGTGGAAAATCCTGCTGACGGTCCCCTACGGGCAGATTATCACCTACGGTGACATTGCCCGCCAGCTGGCGGCACAGCAGGGCGGCAGGGGTTCCGCCCAGGCGGTGGGCGGGGCGGTGGGGCACAACAAAGTGTCTATCATCATTCCCTGCCACCGCGTGGTGGGCGCCAACGGCAGCCTGACCGGGTACGCCGGAGGCATTGATAAAAAAATCAAGCTGCTGGAACTGGAACACGCGGATATGAGCCGCCTGTTTATCCCCAAGAAGGGCGCGGCCCTGTAAGCAACCACAAAACAGCCCCCGGCGGGCGTGGAATCTTCCACCCGCCGGGGGCTTTCTTATTATAAGGTTACAGCTTGCCGGCCAGCAGCAGGTCGCGGACTTCCAGCAGGTCCTTGCAGCAGCAGGTGTACAAGGCCCTGATCTCGTCGGTGGGCTGCATGAGGTCGGGGACCATCACGGTCACGCAGCCGGCAGCGCGGCCGGCGCGCACGCCGTTGAAGCTGTCCTCCAGCACCAGGCAATCCTTGGGGTCGGTGTGCAGTTTTTCGGCCGCCAGCAGAAAGGTATCAGGTGCAGGCTTGCTGCGGGCGACCTCGGTGCCGGAAACGACATCATGGAAATAGCGGGCGGTGCCGGAGGTCTGCAGGTTCATCTCGATCATATTGCGGGGGCTGGAGCTGGCCACGATGCGGGGCATGCCCAGGTCTTCCAGCGTAGAAAGCAACTCTTTCAGGCCGGGCTTGCAGGGCACGCCCTGGGCAAAGCGCTCGTCGGCCAGCTGCCAGACCTTGTCCAGCACCTTTTGCGGGTCGCCGGGGATATACTGGGCCACGTGGCGGCGCAGGTTATCGCCCGCCAGGCCGCGGCCGCCCGCCTGGAATTTGGCCATATCCGGGGGCAGGGGCAGGCCCAGCTCCTTACAGGCAGGCTCCCACAGGGTGTCCCACAGGCGCTCGGTATCAAACATCAGGCCGTCCATATCAAAAATGACTGCTTTGACCATTGGTAACTCCTTAAAATAATCGTTGCTTTATAATCGTTGCTTTTTCAGGAAACATATTGAAAGTTTCTTTGGGCAACACCGCACAATTCCCGCCTGACGGCTTAAGCACCGCTCCGGCGGCTGCGGCACGGCATCTGCGTTGCCAAAATGCTCGATAATACACAAAGTATTATCTGCGCTTTTGGCTTAGCAGCTGCCGCACCTCGCTCGCCGTATCGGCACTTAGAATTATGCGGTATTGCCTTTGCTTACTTTCTTTTCAAAGAAAGTAGGGTTTCAAAGAAAGCGGGGGAAACCAAGGTTATTGTACCCCATTTTGTGCCCCGGTGCAATATGAAATAAAATAGGGACTTGTTTTTACCGCTTTACAGCGCTATAATGGATTTAACCATCATCCGCGCTTTGCTGTGCGGCTAAGCGCGCCTGGAAATATAAGGGAGAGTGCAAATCATGTTGGATATTAAAATTGTTAAAACCGAACATCCGAAACAGAAACCGCAGGACGAGTCGAAGCTGGGCTTCGGCAAGATCTTCAGCGACCATATGTTCGTGATGGACTATACCGCCGGTGAGGGCTGGCACGATGCCCGTGTCGTCCCCTACGGTCCGTGGGAAATGGACCCTGCTACCACCGTGTTCCACTACGCCCAGGAAATTTTCGAAGGCATGAAGGCCTACCGCACCGCCGAGGGCAAGATCCAGCTGTTCCGCCCCGACTGCAACGCTAACCGTTTCAACGATTCTGCTGACCGTCTGGGCATGCCCCCCATCCCGCCGGAGGATTTTGTCCAGGCCGTTAAGACCCTGGTCGATGTTGACCGCGACTGGGTGCCTCATTCGGACGGTGCTTCCCTGTACATCCGCCCGTTCTGCATCGCTACCGATGTGGGCCTGGGCGTGCATGCTGCCAAGCATTACCGCTTCGCCATCATCGCTGCTCCCTCCGGCGCATACTATGCCGAGGGTCTGGACCCCGTCCGCATCTACGTCGAAGACCAGTACATCCGTGCCGCCCCGGGTCTGACCGGCTTTACCAAGTGCGGCGGCAACTACGCTGCTTCCATCAAGGCCGGCGAGCTGGCCGAGGAGCGCGGCTTCAGCCAGGTGCTGTGGCTGGACGGCGTTGAGAAGAAGTACGTCGAGGAAGTCGGCTCCATGAACATCATGTTCAAGATCGACGGCGAGATCTACACCGCACCCTGCGTAGGCACCGTTCTGCCCGGCGTTACCCGCCGTTCCATCATCGAGCTGCTGAAGGATTGGGGCTACAAGGTACACGAGGAGCGTGTTGCCATTGCTGACATCATGAAGGCTGCCGACGAGGGCAAGCTGGAAGAGGTCTTTGGCACCGGCACGGCTGCTGTCGTTTCCCCCGTCAAGGAGCTGGATTGGGAGGGCAAGGCTGCCCATATCAGCGGCGGCAAGATCGGCGAGCTGACCCAGAAGCTGTATGACACCCTGACCGGCATCCAGTGGGGCAAGCTGCCCGACACCAAGGGCTGGACGGTTCCCGTTGATGCCCAGTAACCTTTTATAAATCCTATAAACCGCATGTTTTTTGCCCCGGCGCATTTTGAACGCGCCGGGGCTTTTTGTATGGCCTTTGAGTTGATAATTGTGCAATTTCAACAAAATGCAGCGTAACATTTATTGCAGGTTGTATAAATCCGCATCTTGCAATCTCGACAAAAATAGTGTAATATTTAGGCATCGAAAGCAAAGAGCGCTTGAGGCGCTGCAAAGCTTTCCCAATATGTAAAAGAGGAAGAATACCAGAGCGCCCTGCCGATTCCCAAGGAACGGCATCCACTTGTAGAGGGGTGGTTTCCATTCGATGCAGGCGCCGGCAAGACGTTCTGTTTTTCTCCTTCTTTTTAAAGAAAACGAGACGGGGCAGTGGCCGTCTCGTTTTTGTTTTTATCCTTGTTTTTTCCCCGTAAGCGTGCTATATTTAAAAAAATAGGGCTGTTTCCTACTAAGGAATGTATATTCATCGTTTTTTCTGTATAAAGCGTGCTTTTTACTGTATATTATGCCCAAAAAAGCAGAAAAAGTAGAAAATCCTTTGTGGATTTTACCGCTTGCAATTCTTGTATAAAGTTGTATAATATGCAGTATCGGATGAATAAATATTCACGACGACGGCAAGCAACATCCCTGGCGTCCTGAACAAATAAAGTTGGGAGAGGTAAGTATTATGAAAAAGAACAAGAAAGACATCAAGAAAGTCGTTCTGGCATACTCCGGCGGTCTGGACACTTCCATCATCATTCCCTGGCTGAAAGAAAACTATAACAACTGCGAAGTCGTTGCCGTTTCCGGCGATGTCGGCCAGGGCACCGAACTGGACGGCCTGGAGGAGAAGGCCCTCAAGACCGGCGCTTCCAAGCTGTATGTTCTGGACCTGAAGAAGGATTATGTGGAAAACTACATCTGGCCCTGCCTGAAGGCTGACGCCAAGTATGAGGATTACCTGCTGGGCACCTCCCATGCACGTCCCTGCATCGCCGCTGCTCTGGCTGACATCGCCAAGAAAGAGCATGCCGACGCCATCTGCCACGGCTGCACCGGTAAGGGCAATGATCAGGTCCGTTTTGAACTGACCCTCAAGGCCCTGGCCCCCGAAATGGCCATCATCGCCCCTTGGCGTGAGTGGAACATCAAGAGCCGTGATGAGGAAATCGATTACGCCGAAGCCCACAACATCCCCCTGAAGATTAACCGTGAGACCAACTACTCCAAGGACAAGAACCTGTGGCATCTGAGCCATGAGGGCTTGGATCTGGAGAAGCCCTCTCTGGAGCCCCAGTACAACAAGCCCGGCTTCCTGGAACTGGGCGTCTCCCCGGAGCAGGCCCCCGATAAGCCGACCTACGTCAAGATTCACTTTGAAAAGGGCATTCCCACCGCTGTTGACGGGCAGGAGATGGATGGTGTGGCCCTGATTGAGTACCTGAACAAGCTGGGCGGCGCCAACGGCATCGGCCTGCTGGACATCGTTGAGAATCGTCTGGTCGGCATGAAGAGCCGCGGTGTGTATGAGACCCCCGGCGGTGCCATCCTGTACAAGGCCCACAATGTGCTGGAGACCATCACCATTGACAAAGAGGCTTTCCACTTCAAGGAGAGCATTGCCCAGAAGATGGGCGAACTGGTCTACAACGGCCAGTGGTTCACCCCGCTGCGTGAGGCCCTGAGTGCCTTCACCGACGACCTGCAGAAAACTGTTACCGGCGATGTTACCCTGAAGCTGTACAAGGGCAACATGATCAATGCCGGTGTCACCAGCCCGTACACCCTGTACGATGAGCAGACCGCTTCCTTCGGCGAGGATGACGATTACAACCAGGCCGATGCGAACGGGTTCATCAACCTGTTTGGCCTGCCCATTGCAGAGCGTGCCAAGCTGGCCCAGAACTGGCCCGCTCAGGACTAATCTGTCCAACGCTATAAGCACCGCCAGGAGGGCACGCGCCCACTTGGCGGTTTTGGCGTTTCTATACACTGTGCGTGCCGGGCGGCTGCACCGCCCCGCATGCACGCTATAACAAACAAAACAGAATTGGAGGAACCGTATGCCGCAACTTTGGCAGGGCCGTGCAAGCAAGGCCGTAGACAGCCGCGTAAACGACTTTAACTCATCCATCCGCTTTGATGCGCGGATGATTGAGCAGGATATCCAGGGCAGCCTGGTACACTCAGCCATGCTGGGCCGTCAGGGCATTATCTCCCAGCAGGATGTGGACAATATTCACAAGGGGCTGCACTCTATTCTGGAGGATCTGCACAGCGGCGCACTGGAAATTGACCCCAACGCCGAGGATGTACACACCTTTGTAGAGCAGACCCTGACTGCCCGCGTGGGTGATGCCGGTAAGCGGCTGCACACCGGCCGCAGCCGCAACGACCAGGTGGCACTGGACATCCGCCTGAATCTGCGGGAAGCTAGCAAGCATATCCAAGGCCAGATTAAAGAACTGATTACCGTGCTGTGTGACCAGGCCGAAAAGGGCGCTGAGTATGTCATGCCCGGCTATACTCATCTGCAGCGTGCCCAGCCCGTTACTTTCGGCCACCAGCTGATGGCCTATGCCTGGATGTTGCTGCGCGACCTGGGCCGCCTGCAGGACGCCACCGCCCGTATGGACGCCGAGTGCCCGCTGGGGTCCGGCGCACTGGCGGGAACCACCTACCCACTGGACCGCTTCTACACCGCTGAGCAGCTGGGCTTTGCCGCCCCCTGCGGGAACTCCATCGATGGTGTATCGGACCGCGACTTCTGCATTGAGCTGTGCAGTGCCATGGCCACCTGCATGATGCACCTTTCCCGCCTAAGCGAGGAAATTATTTTGTGGTGCAGCTGGGAGTTCAAGTTCATTGAGCTTGACGACGCCTTTACCACCGGCTCGTCCATCATGCCCCAGAAGAAGAACCCCGACGTCACCGAGCTGATCCGCGGTAAGACCGGCCGCGTCTACGGCGACCTGAACACGCTGCTGGTCATGATGAAGGGCATCCCCCTGGCCTACGATAAGGATATGCAGGAGGATAAAGAGGCCATTTTTGACGCGGTGGACACGCTGGAGCTGTGCCTGCGCACCGTGACCCCCATGCTGGCCACCATGACCCCGCTGCCCGCCAACATGCGCCGCGCCGCCGCTAAGGGCTTTATCAACGCTACCGACTGCGCCGACTATCTGACTAAGAAAGGTATGCCCTTCCGCGATGCCTACAAGTGCACCGGTACGATGGTAGCCGCCTGCATCCGCGAGGGCAAGACGCTGGAGGAACTGACGCTGGACGAATTCAAGCAGTACAGCGACCTGTTTGCCGAGGACGTGTATACCGCCATCGACCTGACTACCTGCTGCGAGGGCCGCACCAGCTACGGCGGCCCCACCAAAGCCAGCGTGCTGAAGCAGATCGAATTGGTAAAAGAGAAACTTGCCTAAAGGGATATTTGCGGCTCTGTAGGGGGCGATGCTTGCATCCACCCCTACAAACTGTGTGCTTGCCTACATGATGGGGGTGTAAAAATGGGAAAGTATAAAATCTTTGTCGACGGCAGTTCCGGTACAACCGGGCTGCGCATTGCGGACCGCTTGGCCGAACGGTCGGAGTTCACGATCCTGCCTATTTCCGAGGCCGAACGCAAGGACGTACACGCCCGCGCGGCGGTGATCAATGAGAGTGACCTCTCTTTCCTCTGCCTGCCGGACGATGCCGCCCGCGAGGTCGTGCCGCTGCTACGGCCCGATGTCTGCGTGCTGGATACCTCCACCGCACACCGCACGGCCCCCGGCTGGACCTATGGTCTGCCGGAACTGCACGGCACCCGCAAGGCGCTGAAAACCGCCACCCGCGTAGCCGTGCCCGGCTGCCACGCCACCGGCTTTATTGCTCCGGTGGCCCCGCTGGTAGAACTGGGCCTGGTGCCCAAAACGGCGTTGCTGCACTGCACCAGCCTGACGGGTTACTCCGGCGGCGGCAAAAAGATGATTGCCCAGTATGAAACCGAGCGCACCGACCCCGCGCTGAACGCGCCCCGTCCCTACGGGCTGGCGCTGCACCACAAGCACCTGCCGGAGATGGCAGCAATTACCGGCTTGACCACGCCGCCCACTTTTGTGCCGGTGGTGGCCGACTACTACGCCGGTATGGAGACGATGATCCCGCTGGATCTGCCCGCTCTGGGCCTGACCGCCCAGCAGGTGGCCGATGCCCTGGCCGACTATTACGCAGGGCAAAAGATGATCTCGGTCCATCCGCTGAACGAGGGTACCGACGGCGGCTTCCTGGCTGGAGATCTTCTGCTTGGCAAACCCCGACGGCACCCAGATGGAGCTCATCAGCCTGTTCGACAACCTGGGCAAAGGCTCCTCGGGCGCGGCTGTGCAATGTATGAACCTGATGCTGGGCCTGGACGAGACCGCCGGTCTGGCACTGTAAAAAGAATAGGGTAAACGAAAAGGGTAATTAGAGAATTAGAGGGAGACAATTATGGAAAACTTCAAGCCGATCCCCGGCGGCATCTGTGCACCCGCCGGTTTCTCCGCCGCCGGTGTGCATTGCGGCATCCGGCATAACCATTCCAAGCTGGACCTGGCACTTATCAAGGCGGACGTCCGCTGCGCCGGTGCCGGCTGCTACACCACCAACAAGGTCTACGGTGCGCCCATCACGGTGGATCGCGAGCATCTCAAGGACGGCTACGCCCAGGCTATCGTGGTCAACAGCGGCAACGCTAATACCTGCGCCCCCAACGGCATTGAGTTGGCCAAGGAGACCTGCGAGATCGTCGCCAAGGAGCTGGGCATCAGCGCCGACGACGTGCTGCCCTCCTCCACCGGCGTCATCGGCCAGGCCATGAGCATTGAGCCGTTTGCCAAGGGCATCCCAGAGGCCGCCGCCAAGCTGGCCGCCACCGAGGCTGGCAGCCACGACGCTGCCACCGCCATTATGACCACCGACACCCATTCTAAAGAGGTGTCCATCGAATTCACCATCGGCGGCAAGACCTGCCGCATGGGCGCCATTGCCAAGGGCTCCGGCATGATCCACCCCAACATGGCCACCATGCTGCTCTTCATCACCACCGACGCCAAGGTCGAGCCCGCTGTGCTGCAGGCTGCCCTGTCCAGCGTGGTGCCCGCCACCTTCAACCAGATCTCTGTGGACGGCGACACCTCCACCAACGACACCGTGCTGCTGCTGGCCAGCGGCCTGTCCGGCGCCGAGGTCCAGCCCGGCACCGCTGACTATGACACCTTTATTGCAGCCCTGACCCAGGTAGCCGAGCAACTCAGCCGTGAACTGGCCGGTGACGGCGAAGGCGCTACCAAGCTGCTGGAGTGCATCGTGACCGGCGCGCCCGATCTGCTGACCGCCCGCGCTGTCTCCAAGAGCGTCATCCACTCCGCCCTGTTCAAGGCCGCCATGTTTGGCGAGGATGCCAACTGGGGCCGTGTGCTCTGTGCCATCGGCTACACCCCCGGCGACTTCGACATTAGCAAGACGGCCGTTCGCCTCAAGAGCAAGGCCGGTGAGGTCTTTGTCTGCGAGAACGCCGCCTACCACCCCTACAGCGAGGACGAGGCCGCCAAAGTGCTGAAAGAGGACGAGATCCAGATCCTGGTCGACCTGGGCAGCGGCGACTTTACCGCTAAGGCCTGGGGCTGCGACCTGACCTACGATTACGTAAAGATCAACGGCGACTACCGCACCTGATACAGGCCGGGGACAGGGGAGAATGTGCAATGAAAAATGAAGAGATGGCGCTGCTTTTCAGCGAAGCTACGCCCTATATCCAAAAATACCACGGCAAAACGCTTGTCATCAAGTACGGCGGCAACGCTATGGTCAACGATGAGCTGAAACTGGCCGTCATGAACGACCTGGTCACCCTGACCCTGCTGGGCGTGCGGGTGGTGCTGGTCCACGGCGGCGGCCCGGCCATCAACAAGATGCTGGCCCGCGTGGGCAAGGAGTCCAAGTTTGTGGGCGGCCTGCGCTACACCGATGAGGAGACCATGGGCATCGTACAGCAGGTGCTGGCGGGCCAGGTCAACAAGGACCTCGTCGCTCTGCTGAAAGGCCGCGGTGTCGGCCTGTGCGGCATGGACGGCCACACCATCACCTGCAGCCGCAAGTCCGATGTGGACCTGGGCTATGTGGGCGAGATCGAAAAGGTGGATACCACGCTGATCGAGCATCTGCTGGCCGACAGCTTCATCCCGGTCATTGCCACTGTCGGCATGGACGACAACGGCATCCCCTACAACATCAACGCCGACACGGCTGCGGCGGAGATCGCCATTGCCCTGCATGCCGAAAAACTCGTCAGCATGACGGATATTGTCGGTCTGCTCTATGACAAGAACGATGAATCCACCCTGATCCCCGAGGTCGAAGTCTCCGAGATCGAGGGCTACAAGGCGGCCGGTGTCATTGCCGGCGGCATGCTGCCCAAGATCGAAGGTATGGCCGACGCCATTTATCAAGGCGTACACGAGGCCGTTATCATCGACGGCCGTGTGCCCCATTCCATCCTGCTGGAAATGTTCAGTGACCGCGGCGCCGGTACCATGTTCTACCGCCGCGGCAACCATTAAGGAGGGTACGCCATGCAAACCGAAAAAGTCATCAAACGCGATAACAAGTACATTCTGCACACCTACGCCCGCAGCCGGGTCGTGCTGGCCGAGGGCCGCGGCATGACCGCCGCCGACCCCGAGGGCAAGCGCTATCTGGATTTCACCTCCGGCATCGGCGTCAACTCGCTGGGCTACTGTCACCCCGCTTGGGTGCAGGCCGTCTGCGACCAGGCCGCCACCCTGCAGCACACCTCCAACCTGTACTACACGGCCCCCTGCGGCAAGCTGGCTAAAAAGCTGTGCTGCCGCACCGGCATGGATGCCGTTTTCTTTGGCAACTCCGGTGCCGAGGCCAACGAGGGCGCCATCAAGGCCGCCCGCAAATATTCTACTGATACTTATGGTGCTGCCCGCAACAAGGTCATCACGCTGGTAAACTCTTTCCACGGCCGCACGCTGGCCACCCTGACCGCTACCGGGCAGGATGTGTTCCACAAGTATTTCGGACCGTTCCCCGGCAACTTTGCCTATGTACCCGCCGGTGATTTTTCCGCCCTGCGGGATGCTGCCGACGACACCGTCTGCGCCGTCATGCTGGAGTTGGTCCAGGGAGAAGGCGGCGTGGTGGCGCTGGATGCCGACTACGTGGCCAAGGTGGCCGAGTTCTGCAAAAAGCGCGACCTGGTGCTCATCGTGGACGAGGTACAGACCGGCGTAGGCCGCACCGGCAAGTTCCTGGCCTGTGAGCATTTTGACCTGCACCCGGATATCGTCACACTGGCCAAGGGCCTGGGCGGCGGCCTACCCATTGGCGCCGTGCTGATGACCGCCAAGGTTGCCGAGCATATGGGACCCGGCACCCACGGTTCCACTTTCGGCGGCAACCCGGTGGTCTGCGCCGGTGCGCTGGCCGTGCTGGATGCCATGGACGAAGCCTTTATGGATAACGTGCTGACCCAGGCTGCCCGCCTGCGCACAGACCTCAAGACCCTGCCCCATGTTACCGAGGTCAGCGGCCTGGGCCTGATGGTGGGCATCGCCTTTGAGGACGGCATCAAGGCCGCCGATGTCCGTGCCGCCTGCGAGAAAGAGGGCCTGCTGGTGCTGACGGCCAAGACCCGCCTGCGCCTGCTGCCGCCGCTGATTTTGACCGAGACCGATGTTGACACCGCGCTGGACACCCTGCGTACTGTTCTGGAGAAGTTCTGATGAAACATCTGTTGAAATTGAGCGCCCTGACCCCCAAAGAGATCCTGCACATTCTGGATGTAGCCGACGAGTACAAGCGCCTGCACAAACAGGGCGTCGACCCCAAGGACCTGCAGGGCAAGGCGGTGGCACTGATCTTTGCCAAAAATTCCACCCGCACCCGTACCAGTTTAGAGGTGGGTATCTACCAGATGGGCGGCCTGGGCACCTACCTGAGCGCCAACGACCTGCAGACCGCCCGCGGCGAGCCTGTGCAGGACACCGCCCGCGCCCTGGGCCGGTACTATGATGCCATCGTCTGCCGCACCTACAAGCAGACCACGCTGGACGCCATGGCCCAGTACAGCGGCGTGCCGGTAATCTCCGGCATGACGGATTACGCCCACCCGCTGCAAGTCTTGACCGATCTGATGACCGTGCGGGAACGCAAGGGCAGGCTGGCCGGGCTGCGCGCCGGGTTCATCGGTGATGGCTACAACATGGCCAACAGCATGATCGTGGGTTGCCTGGCCGTGGGCATGACGGTGACGGTGGCTTGCCCGCCCCACTACCGCCCCGCCGCCGATGTGCTGATGCTGGCGAAAACCTACGGTGATAAGTTCAAGCTGGTCACCGATCCGGACGAGGCCGCCCGCGATGCCGATGTGCTGTTCACCGATGTGTGGGTCAGTATGGGCATGGAGCGCGAGGTGGAGCAGCGCCGCCGGGATTTCCACGGGTTTACGCTGGATGCCGCCCGCATGGCGCTGGCCAAGCCGGACTGCATGATCCAGCATCCGCTGCCCGCCCACCGCGGCGAGGAGATCACCGCCGAAGTTCTGGAAGCCCACGCCAACGAAATTTTCGACGAAGCCGAGAACCGCATCTACGTAGAGAAGGCTGTGCTGGCGATTTTACTGGCCGGGAAATAAGCTGAGCTTCTTTCTTTGAAAAGAAAGAAGCAAAGAAATTTTCAATAAAAATAAATAAGTTATCAACAAAACGGCCCTGCCAAGTGGAAAACCACCGGCAGGGCCGTTTTATATTTTCCTTATATCTTCTTTACGGCGAGCCAAATTAAAGGCAATACCGCATAATTCTAAGTGCCGATACGGCGAGCGAGGTGCGGCAGCTGCTAAGCCAAAAGCGCAGATAATACTTTGTGTATTATCGAGCATTTTGGCAACGCAGATGCCGTGCCGCAGCCGCTGGAGCGGTGCTTAAGCCGTTAGGCGGGAATTGTGCGGTGTTGCCTAAAGTTTCTTTGGTAACTTTCTTTTCCAAAGAAAGTTACGCGCAGATCTTTTCAAAGCGCTGGGCGAGGTTGCGGGAGAAGCAGAGGACCATGCCCATCACAGCGCCGATGCCAGCCTGCAAAATTTCAAACGGCAGTTTGATGATGGCGTACTCCGGCGTGCTGTAGACAAAGGCACGGCCCAGCGTGTAGCCAATGACCATGATAATAGCCCCCAGCACCACACCGATGCCCGCACCCAGGGCCTTTTTCTCTTTGAACAGGTTGTGGGCGCATAGCGAAACAACGACAGCCTCCAGACCATGGGACGCCAGTGAGACGAACATCGGGGCAGGGTAGAAGAAGAAATCCCCCAGGAACGCGCCGACACCGCCCACGATAAACGCGCCCAGCGGGTCCAGCAGGATGGCCGCCGTGCAGATGACGATGTCGTTCAGGTAGAGATGCCCGCCCGGCACCGGGATGCTGAAGGAGCTGAGTACCACATTCATGGCCATCAGCACCGCTACCATCGTCAGCCACAGTACAGGCTTCTTTTTGACCAGGTTGTATCCATTCATTTTCCTATATCCCCTCTCGTTTTGTGGTATAGGCACATCATACGTCTTTTACTGGCACCATCAAAGTGCCAAATTACATCTTTTTTATGAGACCAGTTTGGTGAATTGCGTGCAAAAAAGGCACCCCCGTTTTTGGGGATGCCTTGGGATAGGTTCTTAGTTCAGTTTCAGATACTTGCGCACCGGCAGGGTGACGGCGCTGGCCACCACGCCGCAGATCAGCCACTCGATGACGGCCTGCACGCCCACCAGCAGCACGATGAACATAAAGGCGTTGGTAGCGCCCAGGGTCTGGGCCAGGTTCTGCACGTAATCGCAGTTATAAAAGAACAGTACCAGGAAGCCCATGAAGAACACAGTATTCAGCACCGGGGTGCAGATGGCACCAATGACGCAGCAGAGCTTTTCCTTTTTCGGCATGGCCTTGCGCAGGGCGTTGAAGATCAGCGCGGCGCACAGGCCTTCCAGCACGCGGGCCACAAAGCTGACCACGAAGGCGCCGAAGGGGTTGACGCTGAACAGAGCAGCGCCCATGGCGCTTTTGCCCTCCACCATCTGGATAAAGCTGGTGGCACCAAAAATTCCACCCAGGATGGCACCGGCCAGGGGGCCCATCGTCATAGCGCCGATGGCCACCGGTACTGTCAGCAGCGAAGCCGACAGCGGCCCGAGCTGCAGATAGCCCAGCGGGGTGTAGTTCATCACCAGCAAAATGGCCGCCAGCAGTGCAAGCTGGGTCAGCCAACGGACGTTGGTACGGTTTTTCATATTCAATTTTCCTCCTGCTGCCGTCTCCTACATCTCGGGAGTACAGCGCAAATGTACGGGCCGGGCGGCCCGCCGTGCAACAGTATACCGCAAAAGTCCTTTGTTTACAAGGGTTTTGGGGGCAGCCTGATAAATTTTTGACCGCTTTTTGACTTTTTTAGGCTGCTATGTTATACTGGTGGCACTTTGTATGTGAGGTGGCTATGCAGTCATTCAAAAAAATTGTTTCCGATTTCACGCTGAAACGGCTGTTCTGGCTGGTGCTGGGCACGGCCATTTTGTCCTTCGGCATCCACAACATCCACCAGCGCGCCGCCATTACCGAGGGCGGCGTCATCGGCCTGGTGCTGCTGATGAACCACTGGCTGGGCATCCCGGCATCCATCGCCTCGCCGCTGCTGGATTTTATTTGTTATGCGCTGGCGTTCAAGTTCCTGGGGCTGAATTTCATCCTGACCGCCGCCGTGGCCAGCGTGAGTCTGGCCGGGTTCTACCGCCTGTGGGAGAGTTTCCCGCCCATGCTGCCCGACCTGACGCCCTGGCCGCTGGCAGCGGCGCTGCTGGGCGGCGTGTTTGTGGGCATCGGCGTGGGGATCATCGTGCGGCAGGGCGGCTCCAGCGGCGGCGACGATGCCCTGGCGCTGGTCATCCACCAACTGACCGGGTGGAAGCTGGCGCGGTCGTACCTGTTTACCGATCTGGTCGTGCTGGGCGCATCGCTCTCTTACATCCCGGCGCGGCGCATTGCGTTTTCGCTGGTGACGGTAACGGTCTCCAGCCTGCTCATCGATTGGGTGCAGGGGTTAGGCCATGATGAAAAAATCCATGACAATGACGCCGCAAAAGAGATTGAATAGTAGCATACCATAAATTGATTTAGGGAGGTCCTCTACCATGTATCAAGCTGACCAAAGCCGTTACACTGTCCTGCCCTACCGCCGCTGCGGCAGCAGTGGACTGCTGCTGCCTGCCGTCTCGCTGGGGTTGTGGCACAATTTTGGCGATACTGCGCCCTACGAGAACATGCGGGCGCTCTGCCGTACCGCCTTTGACCACGGCATCACCCACTTTGACCTGGCCAACAACTACGGCCCGGAACCGGGCGCGGCCGAGACCAACTTTGGCAAAATTTTGCGGGACGACCTGATGCCCTACCGCGACGAGCTGATCATCTCCACCAAGGCGGGATACACGATGTGGGACGGCCCCTACGGTGATTGGGGCAGCCGCAAGTACCTGCTGGCCAGCCTGGATCAAAGCCTGCGCCGCATGGGGCTGGACTACGTGGACATTTTCTACCACCACCGCATGGACCCCAAGACCCCGTTGGAGGAGACGATGGGCGCACTGGCCCAGGCCGTGCGCAGCGGCAAGGCACTGTATGCAGGCTTGTCCAATTATGACGGCCCCACGCTGGAAAAGGCCGCCGCCATTCTGGACGAGCTGCATGTGCCGTTTGTCATCAACCAGAACCGCTACTCCATCCTGGACCGCACGGTGGAGAAAAACGGCCTGAAAGAGACTGCCGCCAAGCTGGGCAAGGGCATTATCACCTTCAGCCCGCTGGCCCAGGGCCGCCTGACCGACCGCTACCTGCATGGCATCCCGGCTGACAGCCGCGTGCATACCGACGGCCGCTTTTTAAAGGAAAGCGACCTGACGCCCGAACTGCTCGACCGCATTGCCAAGCTGAACGACCTGGCCGCTGCCCGCGGCCAGACGTTGGCCGAGATGGCGCTGGCCTGGCTGCTGGCAAAAGAGGAGATCACCAGCGTGCTGGTCGGCGCCTCCCGCCCGAGCCAGATCTTGGACAACATCAAGGCCGTGGAAAACACCGGCTTTACCGCCGAGGAACTGGCGGAGATCGACCGGCTGAGCGTGTAAGAAGCATAAGGCAACAAAAAAGCGCAGCTTCGGCCAATGCTGCTTAATTAGCGCCAAAAAGAAACAGAAACCAACCCGCAGAATTACTCACCAAAGATTCTGCGGGCTGGGCAATCATTTGACAGAAGTTGTACATGGTGAGCTTTGCAAAGAAGCCGCCCATTCTGCGTCTGTTGTCAAATATTTAGAAGAACAAATCCCTCTATACCACTTCTTGCGTTGGTATAGAGGGATTTGTTTGTTTAACTGAGTGACATTGCTCCCGGCGGAGGCCTTTTTGCGTGTCCCCATCTTGCGGCGCATTGCAAAGCCTGTTATAATAAAAGATAAGTGTAAAACAGACGAAAGGCAGTACAAACATGCAGTTTACGGAACTTACCCGCGTTGCGCCCGAGATCCTGCAGGCTACGCAGGCCATGGGCTTTACCGAAATGACCGAGATCCAGGAGAAGGCCATCCCGCTGATGCTGGACGGCCACGATATGATTGCCAAGGCCCCCACCGGCACCGGCAAAACCGTGGCATTCGGCATCCCCATCCTGTCCAAGGTGGACCCCGCCAGCCTGAAGCCCCAGGCTGTCATCCTGAGCCCCACCCGCGAGCTGGCCCAGCAGATTGCCCAGGACCTGCAAAATCTGGCACAATTCCTGCCGGACATCAAGATCGTCTGCGTATACGGCGGCGCCGGGCTGGACAAGCAGCAGCGCCAGCTGAAAGCGGGCTGCCAGATCGTAGTCGCCACCCCCGGCCGCCTGATGGACCACTATCGCCACCACGCCATCGATGTTTCCCACGTGGAGACCATCGTGCTGGACGAGGCCGACGAGATGCTGAACATGGGCTTCTACAAGGATGTCAAGCAGATCATCGACACAATGAAGAACCGCAAGAGCCTTTCGATGTTCTCGGCCACCATCAGCCGCGAGGTGCTGGACATCGGCTGGTTGTACCAGCACAACGCCGCCGAGGTCAGCGTGCAGCCGGTGGAAGATTCCAGCCCGAAAATTGCCCAATATAAACTGCTGACCACCGGCCGCGACAAGCTGGCCGACGCCGCGCAGATCATCATCAGCGAGGGGTACAAGCGGGTGATGATCTTCTGCAACACCAAGTACAACACCGGCATGCTGGCCAACCAGCTGGCGCGCCTGAACTTTAACGTGGACTGCCTGCACGGCGACCTGTCCCAGGTAGAGCGCAACCGCATTATGACGCGGTTCAAGGCCGGTGAGATCAGCGTGCTGGTGGCCACCGACGTGGCCGCCCGTGGCATTGATGTTTCGGACGTGGACGCCGTCATCAACTACGATGTGCCTGAGGAAAACGAGCACTACACCCACCGCATTGGCCGCACGGGCCGCGCCCGCAAGCAGGGCGCAAGCTACCTGTTCTACACCAAAGACGAGCAGAAGCGCGTAGACCAGCTGCTGCGCCTGACCCGCAACACCGACGACTGCAAGAGCGTGAAGTTTGATTTCAACCATGAGAAGCTGGTGGTTGAGGAGGCTGCCCCGGCAGATAAGTTCCAGATTAAGTGCTACTTTTAATTTTTGATTTATAAGTTCATGCTGCCAAGGGGGACCACCATGCGGTCCCTCTTTTTTATTACGGCATCTTGCCGTTAAAAAAGGCCCTGCCGCAAGGTTGGCAGGGCCGGTCAGGCTGCATATTAAAACCAACAAAACAAACCGCAGCGTTAGCTATGATTCTCCCACAAATTGCCGGGTATCTCCCGCCAATCGGTCAGGTCGTAGTTTTCCTTTAAATAGGCGCCCAGGTAGTCCGCCATTTTGGTGGCGCCGCTTACGTTCAGGTGGTGCGGGTCGCAGAAATCCGTCTCGGCGCTGATGCCGGCGTCCTCCATGTGCTCAAACATGTTGAGGTAGCCGCAGTTGTGCTCCTCGCAATATTCCTGCAGCACATTGAAATACTGGTACTCCTCGGTGGACCAGGGGGCCACCCAAAACACCACCTGGCAGCCTTTTTCCTGCAGGGCCGCCACCATGTCGTCCATCAGCTCCAGAGAGCGGTCTCCGATGACCCAATTCTCCATCTCGGTCCAGTCCTTGACGTTGGCCACGAACACGCCGTCGCGGGGGTAGAAGCCCATCGTGTCCATAAAATCGATACTGTTAGACGTCCTGCCGAAGCTTTCCGCCGTCAGGGCGTTTTTATTTTCATGATAGGCCACCAGCGGGAAATAGTAGGAAATGTACCGCTCTATATGATTTTCAAAGCACATTTTCAGGTAGGCACGCTTGTATTTCGACTCCGGGATGGGCGTTGTGTAGTAGATCTCGCCGTCCATGTCGGTGTCAAACTCGTTGCTGTTGATGTGCATGCCCTCGATCAGCGCCACCTTGGGCGTCTGGGTCGCCAGCGAGTCGTGGACAAACAGCCAGGTGGTGTCCAGGTGCTGCCAATTGGCGGCGTAATTGTAGGCGCCGATGCCGTACTTGTCGTACATCTCGTCGGCGTTCACGTTGCGCCAGGCATGGCTGGAACCGTAAACGATGACGTCGATGGAATTTTCCGGCAGTTTGTGGAAGTTTTCCACGTTGGCGATGGCCACATCGTCGCCCAGGGGCCGGGTCAGATGCCCCAGCGCCAGCACACCGACGAAGATGAGCACCACGCAGAGCAGGATCGCTGCCAATTTTTTAGCCATACTTTCTGCTCCCCTCCCTTAAAACTGCGAATAGATGAAATTGGATGCCTCGAAGCCGGGGCCGTAAACACCCAGCAGCAGCACCGTCAGCACGCCCAGCGCCACCACGGCCACCTGACAGAGCCAGTGCTGCTTTTCGATGACAGAGCGCACTTTTATCCGCCTGTACTTGCAGACATCGGCGGCAAAGATGACCAGCACATAGATGCCCAGCAGCGCAAAGTTAAAGGCGTCGATGCCGCAGGCAAAGATCGAACCATCGGTGAAGATCTCAAAGTTATGTACGGTCAGCATGCTGATGAAGATGCGCACCGCATCCATCAGGCGGTAAGCGCGGAAGAACACCATCGTGGAGCTGAACAGCACAAAAGTGACCACCACCCGCAGCAGCTTGTGGGGGCGGGACTTGGGGTCGATGTGCAGCGCGCGCACCACTGCCGTGCGCAGCGGCATCAGCGCCGCGCCGATGACCTGGTACAGACCGTTCAGCAGGCCCCAGGCCATATAGTTCCACTGGGCGCCGTGCCACAGGCCGCTGACGGCAAAGGTGACCAGCACGTTTAGATATTTGCGCAGCGTGCCCTTGCGGTTGCCGCCCAGGGGGATGTAGAGATAATCCCGGAACCAGGTGGACAGCGAAATATGCCACCGCCGCCAGAATTCAGCGATAGATTGCGAAAAATAGGGCGCATTGAAGTTGTCGATGAGGTCGATGCCCAAGATCTTGGCCGTGCCCATAGCCATGACCGAGCAGCCGCCGAAATCGCCGTAGAGCTGCAGGCAGAACAGCAGCGTGGCCACGATGTAAAACCAGCCCTCGTACTCGCTTTCCGGTGCATAGACTGCCGCCACAAACAGCGCGGCGCGGTCCGCCACCACGATTTTAAGGAAGTAACCCCAGATCAGCAGCAGCACACCGTCCCGTAGGTCGTCAAAGGCGGGGCGCTTGGCCGCCGAAAGCTGGGGCAAAAGCCTGTTGCCCCGGCTGATGGGGCCGGAGACCATCTGCGGGAAGAAACCGACAAACAACGCAAAATCCAGCAGATTATGCTCGGCCTTTTCGCCCCGGTAGGTATCCACCAGGTAGCCCACAGTTTGCAGCGTGTAAAAGGAGATGCCCATGGGCAGCAGGAAGTCGAACGCAGGCGGAGCGATCTGCACGCCCAGATGCGCCAGCACCGACAGCACGGATTTGGTGAGAAAGCCCAGATATTTGAACCCGATCAGCGGGGCCAGGGCCAGCAGGATGCCCGCCGCCAGCACACCCTTGCGGGGCTTGCCCTCCAGCAGGCGGCCGCCGAGATAGCCCACGGCGGTGACGAACGCCAGTACCGGGACATGGGCCGGGTTCCAGCAGAAATAGAAGAAATAGCAGGCTAGCAGCAGCCAGGGCCGCCGGGCCTTTTGGGGCACCGCAAAATACCCCAGCGCCGCCAACGGCAGAAACAACAAAAATTGTGCCGAATTGAAAACCATAGATACTCCTCAAGTAACCTTTTTGGCTCCCTCTGGAAGGGAGCTGGCTGCGCGAAGCGCAGACTGAGGGAGAAACCATCTGTTTAGCTGCTGCTAATTTCTTTGTCTCTCCTCCACCCGCTTCGCGGGATTGCTTACGCAACCGGCCCCTCTGTCGCTGCGCGACATCTCCCCACGGTGTGGGGAGTTACCCTCGCAGAGGGGGCCATTTGCAGCGGCATGCTGCTTTTTTACCCGTAAATTTCCGCAACCGGGGTCAGCCAAAGGATGCAATCCTCGTTGGAATAGCATTCCAGCGTCAGGGTGTCGCCCTCGGTCAAGGGCAGGCTGTGGAAAACGACCGTGCCGTTGAACCCGTCCCCGCCGTAATAGGTCAGGTGGTACGAGCCTTGTGTATCCCAGCCCAGGAAGCCGCTGCCCTGGTTCCAGTTCACGTCATACACACCCGCCGGGATCTCCTGCCCCACAGTGTAGGCTTGAATGTCATCTCCCCAGGCGCACAGCTCGAAAGACTCGCCCGCCGGGTTTCCCTGGGGTTCAGCCTGGGTGTCCAGCTGGGCGTTGCCGCTTTCCAGTGTCAGGGTGCCGCTGCCCTCCACCCACAGGGTGCCGCCTGCCGCCAGCTGCACGTTGGTCAGCACCAGTTCGGGCTCCCCGCCTTCGGGGCAGCTGAGCATGGTGGTCTGGTACCAGCGGTCGTGGGCTTCGTCGTCGTGGGTCATCGTCAGCGAGCTGCCGCCATCGGGGGTAATGGTGTAAACGCCCTCGGGGATCTGCTGGCCGATAGTGTAGTAACCCGGCTCCAGAATGCAGCCAAAGCCGCCGCCCGCAGTGGGCAGGCCCCAGTCCATCCCCTCGTAGGGGTTGACGCCGGTCATATCCACGGCGGGGGCTTCGGCATTGAGGCTTGCTTCGGGCGCTTCGGGTTCCGCATAGCTGCTGCGTCCGCCCAGGTCCGCCAAACTGTAAAATACTCGCTCGGACAGGTTGAACAGCATAGGCAGCAGCGCCAGACCAAAGATGATGAGCGTGACCAGCCAGCCGCCGCGCCGCTTGTCCCGGGCCGGACGGCGCGTCTGGTTCAGCTGCCGGGCCGGGGCATGTAGGTGGGGGCGTGCGCCTTCCAGGTCGATGCGGTCCTGCTCGTCCTCGGCATCGCAGGTATAGACGGGGTCCTTGCCTGCGGCGCTGCGCACGCGGTGCAGCACTTCCTCTCCGTTGACGTTATGGGTGTGGGCGGTTTCACTGCGCAGGGTGTAGTGCGGTTTTTCCGGGTACGGCATACCGCAATCCACGCACCGATGGTTCACGATTTTGCCGCCGCATAAGCTGCACTTTTCCATAGGGGCACCTCCTAGCATAAAAATTTACATTTTATATTATAGTAGATGTAAACACAGATGTAAACGAAAAAAAGCCAGAAGAAACGCGAAATCTGGCATTTCCTCTGGCAAAAAATCGAAATTTTTCAATATCCGTTGGCGGCACGTTTGGCGGCAGTCTTGCGGTGCAAGGCGCGGGACATAACGGCCATCAGCACCAGTGCGGCCAGCAGATACCATGGGTACAGGCTGATGCTGATATACTGCGCCAGCAGCCCGAACAGCGGCGGGAACACCACATTGCCCACATAGGCGGCGGCCATCTGCACGCCGGTCAGGGCCATGCTTAAGTTGCGGCCGAAATTCAACGGAGTTTCGTGGATAACGCTTGGATAAATAGGCGCACAGCCCAGGCCCACCGTAACCAGCCCAGTCACCAGCGCAGCGCTGCCCAGCGGCAGCAGAATGGGCAAGATGCCCAGCGCCACCAGCACAAACCCCAGGTTGATCATCTGGTGGTCGTTGAGTTTCATAGCGATAAAACCGCTTAAAAACCGCCCCACCGTGATGCCCACGTAAAACAGGCTGGCCCAGCTGGCGGCAGTACCAGCGTCGATACCGCGCTGAAGCGTGCAATAGCTGGACGCCCACATGCCTGCCGTAGTCTCGACCACCGAGTAGCAGGCGAACATCGCCATGACCTCGGGCACGCCGGGCACCCGCATCAGCTGGGGCAGGGTGCGGTGCTCGCGGGCGATTTCCTCGCCGGTCTCCTCGCCCGGTTTTTTCCACAGCGGCAGGCTGAAAATGATGATGGCCGTCAGCACCACCTGCAGCACAGAAATAATGCGGTAGCCGCTCTGCCAACTGCTGTGGGCCAGCGCCCAGCCCATAATGACCGGCCCGCCGCTGGCGCCCAGGCCCCACATGCAGTGCAGCCAGCTCATGTGGCGGCTCTCGTAATGCAGGGCAACGTAGTTGTTGAGGGCGGCATCCACGCTGCCTGCGCCCAGGCCGTAGGGCACGGCCCACAGACAAAGCTGCCAGAACGCCGTGCAGGTGGAAAAGCCAAACAGCGCTGCGGCCGTCATGCCCACGCTGATGGCCGTGACCCTGCCGGGGCCAAGCCGGGCGGTAAGGGCGTCGCTGGCCAGGCTGGACACTACTGTACCGGCGGAGATGATCATGGAGATCATGCCCGCCCAGGACAGGCCCGCGCCCAAGCCCAGGTACATGCTGGGCCAGGCCGCACCCAGCAGGGCATCCGGCAGGCCCAGGCTGATAAAAGCTAAATAAATTACGGGTAAAAGCAGGGATACCATAAAATTTTCTCCTTGACAGGCGTTTTTACTTGCCCTATGATTATATCATCAAAGTTGACGGATGTATCGTATTATTTCGCCAAATAGGCAGGATTATTTCGCCAAAAAAGGAGGATTTGCCATGGCCTTGTCCGCCTGCAATACCGAGACCGATTCCGCTGGGCGGGAACTGACCGTCCACGGCACCGCGGCGTTTCCCATCGCCTGCTACCACGACGATCTGGAAGCCGCCCCCGTACCCTGGCACTGGCATGAGGAGCTGGAACTGCTGATTGCCAGCGAGGGCGGCGTGCTGGCCGCTGCAGCCGGGGAAAAGTACACGCTGGCCGAGGGGGACGGCTTGTTCATCAATGCCGGGGTGCTGCATGCCGACTGGCCGCTGGCCGTCGGGCGCTGCCGGCTGCACAGCGTGGTATTCCATCCCCGGCTGGTGGGCGGCAGCCCGGACAGCGTGTTTTGGCAAAAATATCTGCAGCCGCTGCTGACCGACCCCAGCCGCCCCTGCGCCGTGCTGCGCCGCAGCGTGGATTGGCAGCGGGAAGCCATGGACTGCATGGAGCGGGCGTTCCGTGCCGTGGTCAACGAGATACCGGGGTACGAGTTCAAGACGCGGGCTGCGCTTTCCGAGATGATGTACCTGCTGGTTACCCGCGCCCCCGCCACACGCGCCGTGCCCAAAAAGGCGCTGCGCAGCGCCGACCGCATTAAAACGATGCTGCAATTTGTGCAGACCCACTACGCCGAGGACCTGACCGTGGAGCAGATCGCTGCCAGCGCGTCCATCAGCCCCAGCGAGTGCCTGCGGTGCTTCCATGATATGATCGGCACCACGCCCAACCAGTACCTGCGCGGCCAGCGCCTGCAGCGCGCCGCCGAGCTGCTGTGCGGCACCACCCTGCAGGTGACCGCCATCGCCGCCCAATGCGGCTTCGAGGATTCCAGCTATTTTGCCCGTTCCTTCCGGCAGTTGTATGGATGCGGGCCGACAGAGTTTCGGCGCAGAACGCTGAGAGCGGGGCAATAAAAAAGGGATAAGCATCCTCCCGCGCCTGGCGCATTGACAAAGCGTCCCTTACTTGCTAAAGTGCAAAAACTATGTTATACTAACCTAGCACTTCAGTAGGCTAAAGGAAAAAATGATGAAAACACTCCGCTACGCGTTTGCGCGTACCTTGCCCATTATGGCGGGTTACCTCGTGCTGGGGCTGGGTTTTGGCGTGCTGCTGCAAAGCAAGGGGTATGACGTGGGCTGGTCCCTGGCCATGAGCACCCTGATCTACGCGGGCAGCATGCAGTACGTTACCATAGATCTATTAGCAGGCGGCGCATCGCTCATCTCGGCGGCGCTGATGACCCTGATGGTCAATGCCCGCCACCTGTTTTACGGTATTTCGATGCTGCAGCGATATAAAAACACCGGCGCAGCAAAGCCGTACCTGATTTTTGCCCTCTCCGACGAGACGTATTCGGTAGTATGCAGCGGCGATGTGCCCGAGGGCGTGGACCAGAACCGTTACTATCTGTTTGCTTCGCTGTTTGACCAAATTTATTGGGTGGCGGGCAGCGTGACCGGCACGCTGCTGGGCAGCATCATCCCCTTTGATACCACAGGCATCGACTTTTCGATGACCGCGCTGTTCCTTGTGGTCATGGTGGAGCAGTGGCGCGCCGGCAAGGACCACACCCCCGCGCTGGTGGGGCTGGGTGTTTCGCTGATCTGCCTGGTCATTTTCGGCAGCAGCAACTTCCTGATCCCGTCCATGCTGGGCATCACGGCGGCACTGACACTGCTGCGCGGCCCCATGGAAAAACGTGCGCAAAAGGAGGAAGCCACCCATGTCGATTGATCTTCACGGTATGGCGTTAGTGGCCGTGGTGGCTGCTGTCACGATGCTGATTCGGTTTCTGCCGTTTCTGGCGTTTGGCGGCGGGCGGCCCACGCCCCGGTTCATCACCTACCTGGCCGGGGTGCTGCCCTGCGCCATTATGGCTATGCTGGTGGTCTACTGCCTGCGGGGCGTGGACTTACTCGGCCCCACCCACGGCCTGCCGGAACTGATCGCTGCCGCCGCGGTGGTGGGTTTGCATTGCTGGAAAAAGAATACCTTATTAAGTATTGCCGCCGGGACAGCACTGTATATGGTGCTGGTGCAGGTGGTGTTTGTGTGAGTGTTCTGTAGGGGCGGATGCTTGCATCGACCCCTACAAACATGCGCAATAACAATAAAAAGCGAGTGCCCGAAAGAAAACGGGTACTCGCTATTTTTGTATAAATTACCGTTCTTCCAGCGGCAGGTAATCCAGCGGCTGGCCGACATACTTGTATGCGGGGCGGATGATGCGGTTGGCGAACTCCACCTCTTCCACGCGGTGGGCACACCAGCCGGGTACACGGGCAATGGCGAACAGCGGGGTGAACAGATCCTCGCTGATGCCCAGCATGCGGTAGATCAGGCCGCTGAACAGGTCCACGTTGGCGCAGACCTTTTTGGGGCCGTGCTTTTCCTCGGCAAATACCTGGGGGGCCAGGCGCTCGATGCTGCACAGCATCTCGTACTCCTCGTCGTAGCCTTTTTTGTAGGCCAGGCTCTTGGCGTGTGTTTTCAAAATTTGGGCACGCGGGTCGCTCAGGGTGTACACGGCGTGGCCCATGCCGTAGATCAGGCCGCTGCCGTCGCCGCGCTCTTTGCGGATGATCTTGCGCAGGAACTCCCGCACCTCGTCGTCGTTGGTGGGATCCTCCACATTTTCCAAAATGTAGTCCAGCTGGTGCATGACCTTCAGGTTGGCGCCGCCGTGCTTGGGGCCTTTCAGCGCGCCGATGGCCGCCGAGATGGCCGCGTAGGTGTCGGTGCCGGAGCTGGACAGCACGCGGCAGGTAAAGGTCGAGCAGTTACCGCCGCCGTGGTCCGCATGCACCAGCAGACACAGGTCCAGCAGGCGGGCTTCCTCGTGGGTGAACTTCTGGTCGGCACGGTAGGTGGACAGGATATGTTCGGCCGTGCTCTGTCCTTCGGTGGGCAGGTGGAAGTACATGCTGTTGCGGTCGTAGACGCGGCGCTTGATCTGGTAAGCGTTCACCATCATGGTGGGCAGCTCGGCAATCAGGTTGATGCTCTGCCGCAGGATGTTGGGCAGGCTCAGGTCCTCGGCGTGTTCATCGTAGCTGTACATGGCCAGCACGCTTCGCGCCATCTTGTTCATCAGGTTGGGCGAAGGCGAGTTCAAGATCATATCGTCGGCAAAGCCGCGGGGCAGTTCGCGGTGGTTCTCCAGCAGTTTGCGGAACTTGGCATACTGGTCCCGTGTGGGCAGAGAGCCGAACAGCAGCAGCCAGACCACTTCCTCAAACATAAAGCGGTCGCTGGCGTCGGCCTCGGCGGCCAGGGCATCCAAATCGATGCCGCGGTAGATCAGGCGGCCGGGGATGGGCACGATGGTGCCGTCTTCCTTTTTGTCATAGCCAACAACGTTGGACACGTTGGTGATACCGGCCAGCACACCGGTGCCGTCCAGGTTGCGCAGGCCACGCTTGACGCCCATCTGGTCCGCCAAATGCGGGTCCAACGTGGCATTATGCTCTACATATTCATGGCAGAGCAGTTCCAGTTCTTCCGGCTCCAGTGCCGGTACGTCCGGGTAATACATCGGCAGACCCCTCTCCACTTGCATATTTATACACGCACACAAATTTCCCATTCCTGCACCGCAGGCACCCACCGCGTGGGTGATTGCTACAATAATATAACATTCTTGGAGTTTCGTCAAGAAAAACTTAAAATATCACCACAATAGCCAAAGTACGACTTTATTTTATTAAGCTGATGGGCGTTTTGACACGGCTTGTATAAAAAACCGCGTTGACAAACCGGCCCAAAGCAGATATAGTTGTAATATATTGCAGCATTTTCGCTGCGTAAGGCCCCCTTGTGCAGGGAGCCTTTCAAAAAGCACAGGGAAGGGGAACGTATTTTTATGAAAGCAGTACTGATCCCAGGCGATGGCATTGGCCGCGAGATTGCCGAAAGCGTGCGTGCCGTCTCGGCCGCACTGAACACCGGCATTGAATGGCAGGAGTGTGAGGCCGGTGCCGAGTACGCCGAAGTCAGCGGCGAGCTGATCGCCCCCGGCACGCTGGACGCCATCGAGGCGTGCGGCTGGGCACTGAAAGGCCCTACGGCTACGCCCATCGGCAAGGGCTTCCGCAGCATCAATGTGCAGCTGCGCCAGCGCTTTGCCACCTACGCCAACCTGCGCCCTGTGCACACGCTGCCGGGCGTACCTACCCGTTTTGAGAACGTTGACCTCGTCATCGTGCGCGAGAATACCGAGGACCTGTATAAGGGCATCGAGTACATGCTCACCGACGACATCGCCAACGGCGTCAAGCTCATCACCCGCCCGGCCTGCGAGAAAATCTGCCGCTTTGCCTTTGACTACGCCCGGAAAAACGGCCGCAAAAAGGTCACCGCTGTGCACAAAGCCAACATCATGAAGCTGACCGACGGCCTGTTCCTGCGCACCTTCCGCGAAGTGGCCGAGGATTACCCCGACATCGAGGCCAACGACTGCATCATCGATGCCCTGTGCATGAAGCTGGTACAGCGCCCTGAGCAGTTCGACGTGCTGGTCGCCCCCAACCTCTACGGTGACATCATCAGCGATCTGTGCGCCGGTCTGGTGGGTGGCCTGGGCTTTGCGCCCAGCGCCAACATCGGAGATAAAACGCGCATTTATGAGGCTGTCCACGGCTCCGCCCCCGACATTGCAGGCCAGGACAAGGCCAACCCCAGCGCCATCCTGATGGCCTTTGCCATGATGCTGAACGACCTGGGTATGACCGACAAGGCCGACAAGCTCAACGCCGCCATCCAGGCTCAGGTGGCCGAGGGCAAGGTCATCACCGCTGACATCGGCGGCACGGCCGGCACCAAGGAATTTACCCAGGCCGTTATCGCCCGGCTGTGATTTTTTAAAATGAAAGGCAAGGAGAGAAGCCTATGAAACTGCACGATACCGGCGTATACCTCGTCCACGGCGTGCCACAGGCCGAAGCCCCGGCAGGCTTCACGCAGGAGCAGGCCAAGCAGGGCACCATCGCCTACGGCATCTTAAAAGCACATAACACCGGCGATTCCATGCAGGACCTGCGCATGAAGTTCGACTCGATGACTAGCCACGACATCACCTATGTCGGCATCATCCAGACGGCCCGTGCCTCCGGCATGAAGGAATTCCCACTGCCCTACGTCATGACCAACTGTCACAACAGCCTGTGCGCCGTCGGCGGCACCATCAACGAGGACGACCACCAGTTCGCCCTCTCCGCCGCCCACAAATACGGCGGCATCTACGTTCCGCCGAACATGGCCGTCATCCACAGCTATAACCGGGAAATGATGTCCGGCTGCGGCCGCATGATCTTAGGCTCTGATTCCCACACCCGCTACGGCGCCCTGGGCACCATGGCTGTGGGCGAGGGCGGCGGTGAGCTGGCCAAGCAGCTGGTGGGCCGCACCTACGATATGGCCTACCCCGGCGTGGTGGCCATCTACCTGACCGGCAAACCCAACCCCGGCGTCGGCCCCCACGATGTGGCGCTGACGCTGGTGGCTGCCACCTACGCCAACGGCTACGTGAAAAACAAGGTCATGGAGTTCGTCGGCCCCGGTGTGGCCAACCTCTCCGCTGACTACCGCAACGGCATCGACGTCATGACCACCGAGACCACCTGCTGGTCCTCCATCTGGCAGACCGACGATGTGACGAAAGAATATTTCGTGCAGCACAATCGCCCCGAAGCCTACCAAGAGCTGAAACCCGCCGACGTGGCCTACTATGACGGCTGCATCGAGCTGGACCTCTCCACTGTCGAGTGCATGATCGCGCTGCCGATGCACCCCAGCTATGCCTACCCCATCCGCGAGCTGAAAGCCAACGCCAAAGAAATTCTGCAGGCGGCCGAGGACCAGGCCAACAAGCAGCTGGGCGGCAAGGTCCACATGGACCTGGTGGGCAAGATCTGCCCCGATGGCCGCATCTACGTGGAGCAGGGCGTCGTCGCTGGCTGTTCCGGCGGCACCTATGAAAACATCTGCGCGGTAGCGGACATCATCCGCGGCAAGAGCTGCGGCAACGGCGAGTTCAAATTCAGCGTCTACCCGGACAGCATGCCCACCTATCTGGAGCTGGTCAAAAACGGCACGGTAGCGGATATTGTTTCCGCAGGCGGCATCTTCCGCGAGTGCTTCTGCGGCCCCTGCTTCGGCGCAGGCGATACCCCCGCCAACGGCGAGTTCTCCATCCGCCACACCACCCGCAACTTCCCCAACCGCGAGGGCTCCAAGCCCGGCGAGGGGCAGATCAGCGCGGTGGCCCTGATGGACGCCCGGTCCATCGCCGCCACCGCCGCCAACGGCGGCTACCTGACCGCCGCCAGCGAGCTGACCGACGTGGAGTACACCACCCCGGACTACCACTTTGACCAGGGCGTTTACGACAAGCGCGTCTACAATGGCTGGGGCTACCCGGAGCCGGACTACGAGCTGAAGTTCGGCCCCAACATCAAGGATTGGCCCGAGCAGCCCGCCCTGTCCGACGACCTGCTGGTCAAGATCGTCAGCTACATCACCGACCCCGTCACCACCACCGACGAGTTGATCCCCTCGGGCGAGACTTCGTCATTCCGCTCTAACCCGCTGCGTTTGGCGGAGTTCACCCTCTCCCGCAAGGACCCCGCCTACGTGCCTAACGCTAAGGCCGTGAAGGCTTTGGATAACGAGCGCCTGGCGGGCGAGGTGCCCGATGAAATTACGGTGGTTTACGCCCAGGTCAAGGCGCTTGGCTACCACCCGGACGCAGCCCACACCAACATTGGCTCGGCCATTTTTGCCAACAAGCCCGGCGATGGCTCCGCCCGTGAACAGGCCGCCAGCTGCCAGCGCGTGCTGGGCGGCGCCGCCAACTTTGCCTGCGAGTACGCCACCAAGCGCTACCGCTCCAACTGCATCAACTGGGGCATGCTGCCCTTCCTGCTGGACACCCCCAACGTGCTGGACAACGGCGACTATGTCTACCTGCCCGGCATCCGCAAGGCCCTGCTGGAAGCCGCCGATGAGATGACGGCCATCGCCGTCAAGCCCGACGGTGGCCTGGTAGAGTTCAGGGTCCGCCTGGGCGCTATGACCGACGCCGAGAGACAGATCTTGGCCGATGGCTGCCTGATCAATTATTATAAGAACCACTAAAACAAAACTCCCTGCCCGAATGGGCGGTGTTCGTAAGGCAGCGAACAGCCACAGCAGCTTGCACTGCTGTGGCTGTTCTTGTAGTTTATCCGGCCATATGATAATATGGAGCCGAACAGACCTGCAAATCGAAATTTGAAAGGATGATGATATGATGGATAAATTAAAAAAGAACATGGTTTTCTACCTACTGTTGCTGATAGATTTTTATATCGTTCCTTGGTTTATAAAAAACACAGGAAGTGCAATGATTGTTATGTTAGTAATTATTCCTCTAATATGTTTAATAACCTCTGTTTTTTATGGGATTAGGAATGGTTTTAACTTCTGGTATATTTTGATTGTAGCAATAATGTTTGCGCCATCTATATTTATATTTTATAACTCAAGTGCATGGGTTTATGTAGTTGGATATGCTGTTATTGCATTATTGGGAAATTTAATAGCATTGCCATTAGGAAAAAGATAACTTCCGGTTTGTCGAACAGATAACAAGGGCGCACTTCTATACACCGTTCGGTGTAGTGCATTACGCGCGGAACCTAGCTCTCCCTTTGGGAGAGCTGTCGGCGCAGCCGACTGAGAGGGAAAAACATGACCATACCAAAGGACAACAGTCAACTGGAAAACGCCCGGCGGTTACGCAGTGAGATGACACCCCACGAACGAAAGCTATGGTATCTTTTCCTCCGCAAATATCCGGTGAAAATTTATAAACAGCGAATCATCGGGAGATTTATCGTAGACTTTTATTGTGCTTCTGCCAAGTTAGTTATTGAATTGGATGGTTCTCAACACTATGAGCCTCAGGGGATGGCCTATGATTCTGAGCGTTCCGCATTTTTGACAGCGCTTGGATTGGAGGTTCTGCGTTTTTCCAACCGAGATGTTGATATGGATTTTTGCGGCGTGTGCACACAAATTGATATCACCATTCAAAAACGCCTGTAAGACCCTCTCAGTCACCTTCGGTGACAGCTCTCCCAGAGGGAGAGCCAAGGGGGCTGCCGGCAACTGTGCCATATGTCATATTAGCATAAAGAAACGGAGCGAATCTGCACCGATACGCTCCGTTAACTGTCTTACGAACGCCCCGCTAAAGAGCAGGGAGCTTTTGTATTTGTGTAAAAAATTGGCGGTAAGTTACGCCCTGCGGATGATTTCCTGGTAGGGGGCGGGGCTGGGTTGGACGGAGAGGAATTTGCCGGATCGTTTCAGGTGTTCGATGCGGCGGTAGATGAGCTGGTCGCTGATGCCCAGGCGGCATTCTGCCAGCACTTTTCCGATGAGTTGTGCCACCATAATTTCATTCGCAGGAGCTTCGCTTAAAATCATGGCATCGTAGAAACCGGCGGGGACGCTGGTCAAGCGGTGGTTTTGCTCGGCGCGAAGCGGAGCGTTTTCCGCTTGCAGGCTGCGCCAGCGGGCGGCAAGGGCGTGACGGTCGGTGTCTGGCAGGGGACGCTCGTACCGTAACAGTGCGCCTATCTCGGTGGGGCCACGCTCACACAGGGCGGCACGGCGGGTCACGCCGTTTTTTGTCTCAAGCTCCGGGGTCTCTACCACCGTGATTTGGCAGGGGGCATCTTCCAGCAGGGCCGCAGAGGCGTGCAGGCCGCAGAGGCTGGCAGGGGTGTGGTCGTACCAGATGCGCACCGGCTCGCCTGTGTGGGCGCGGGTCAGCAGGGTTTGCAGGTCTTTTTGGCAGGCCTGCCAGTACGGCTCCACGTCGGCATCCGTTCCGGCTGTGTCGCCGTGCGGGGAGAAGCAGAGCCATGCCCGCACGACCTCTTTGCGTGCTTCACTCATCAGGTCGCCCGCGATGGGGCCTTCGTTCAGGTCGCCCAGCAGGGCTATCACGTCGTTAGATTCATAGTCCACAGGGACGGCCTCGGCACGGCGGCGGGCCTCCTGCTTTTGGGCGCGGCGTTTATAAAAAGGTGCGGCCAGGGTGCGGTAGACGGCAAAGGCGGCCTTTTGCAGCGGGGTATCCAGCGGTTTATCCGTTGAAATTACCACCGCTGTGGCGCCGCCGATCGTATTGCCGATATGCGGGGCGCAGGTGAGTGTGCCTTTGACGGAATCGCCGAAACAGAGTTGAATCATATTTTTGTTATTTATATTTAAAGTTTCTTCGGTTCCTTCTTTTCAAAGAAGGAATAAAGCCCCCGTTATTTTTCGCTTTCCCACTGGGTCACCAGCGGCGTTGCAATCGCGGAGAGGGCTTCGCGGGCGGCGTTGAGGGATTGGACGTCAGCGGTGGTGAGCTTGTCGGCCTTTTTATGGCGCAGTTCCTTTTCCAGTGCGCGCACAGCGTCCTTGATTTTGCTGCGGGTATCCCGGTCCAGGGCCTTGGCAGCCTTGCTGCCCAGGGCGGTATTTACGCGATACAGCGCAGCTTCCGCCGCATTAAAGGCTTCCAGCGCAGCCTTGCGTTCCTGGTCCTGGCCCGCAAAAGCGGCGGCGTTGCGCATGGCTTTCTGAATCTCGTCCTCGCTCAGGTTCGAGGAACCGGTAATCGTAATGCCCTGCTCCTTGCCGGTGTCCATGTCGCGGGCGCTGACCTTGACGATGCCGTTGGCGTCAAGGTCAAAGGTCACCTCGATTTTGGGCACGCCCGCCCAGGCACGCTTGATGCCCCGCAGCGTGAAGGTACCCAGCAGCTTATTGTCCTTGGCAAACTCCCGCTCGCCCTGCAATACTTTGATTTCTACGGTGCTCTGGAACGGCGCGGCCGTGGTGAACACCTTGCTGAAGCGGGTGGGAATGGTGGCGTTGCGCTCGATCAAGTGCGTAGCTACGCCGCCCAGCGTCTCGATGGAGAGGGTCAGCGGGGTCACGTCCATCAGCAGCAGATCCTCGCCTGCGCCGGTCAGCGCCTCGCCGCCCAGGCGGCCTGCCTGCACGGCGGCGCCCAGGGCCACGCACTCGTCGGGGTTCAGGGATTTGGACGGTTCCAGCCCGGTCATCCGCATAACTTTGGCCTGCACGGCCGGGATGCGGGTAGAGCCGCCCACCAGCAGCACCTGGTCCAGGTCGCTGGCGGTCAGGTGGGCGTCGCTCAGGGCGTTGCGCACGGGCAGGGAGGTCCGTTCGATGAGGTCGGCGCACAGCTCCTCAAACTTGGCGCGGGTCAGGGTGGCCTGCAGGTGCAGTGCGCCCTCCGGCCCGGTGGTGATGAACGGCAGGTTCAGCTCGGTCTGGGTGGCGGTGGAAAGCTCTTTCTTCGCCTTTTCGGCTTCCTCCCGCAGGCGCTGCATGGCCACGCGGTCGGTGGTCAGGTCCACACCGTGGGCAGCCTTGAAGTTGTCCGCCAGCCAATTTACGATGCGGGCATCGAAGTCGTCGCCGCCGAGGTAGTTATCGCCGCAGGTGGAAAGCACCTGCACGATGCCATCGCCGATTTGGATCAGGGATACGTCAAAAGTGCCGCCGCCCAGGTCGTAGACCATGACGGTCTGGGCCTTGCCGTTGTCCAGGCCGTAGGCCAGGGCCGCGGCGGTCGGCTCGTTGATGATGCGCTTGACTTCCAGCCCGGCGATGCGTCCGGCATCCTTGGTGGCCTGGCGCTGGGCATCGTTAAAGTAGGCCGGCACCGTGATGACGGCCTGGGTGACCGGCTCGCCAAGATAGGCCTCGGCGTCCGCTTTGAGTTTTTGCAGGATCAGGGCGCTGATCTCCTGGGGAGAATAGCACTTGCCGTCAATGGGCACGCGGCTGTCACTGCCCATCTGGCGCTTGATGCTGGTGACGGTGCGCGGCGCGTTGGTGACGGCCTGGCGCTTGGCGGGTTCGCCCACCAGGCGCTCGCCCGCTTTGGTGAATGCCACCACCGACGGCGTGGTGCGCTGGCCCTCGGCATTGGGGATCACCACCGGTTTACCGCCCTCGATGACCGCGGCGCAGCTGTTGGTAGTGCCCAGATCGATCCCGATCATTTTTGCCATGGTTGTGTTGTCCCTTCCTTAAAAGGTTGAAATCTGATTTTATTGTAACGCAAGGCAGGACAAAATGTGTTGCGATTTCGTAAATAAATTTTACAAGTGTTTCTAAGGCAACACCGCACAATTCCCGCCTTACGGCTTAAGCACCGCTCCGGCGGATCTCCGCGCCAAGAGCCG
>OODK01000387.1_pt1 | contig 43243 bp, 30 predicted proteins | sample 1671371 | NCBI WGS metagenome assembly OODK01 (sample SAMN06348150, study PRJEB24527) | human gut metagenome | biome: human gut; feature: ankylosing spondylitis patient; material: feces | host: Homo sapiens | place: China | collected 2015-10 | reverse complement strand
ACATTGGACGAAATCTAATGTCATTGAGCCGTGAATATGGTATAATAAGATATAGTCCTATACGGAACCTTCAGTTCATACCATGCATATTGTGGAATAAAGTACTTTGCCATTGAAAACCAATTACCAAAAGTAATAGATTCAATCTGATATGTATCCCCTACTAAAAGCATGATTTTACAATTTAGTTTTCGTAATACTGCTGCCATGTCAGCGTTACTTACCATACTGCACTCATCCATTATCAAAATATCAATATCAGTAGGCACATTTTTACTCATAATGTATTTACGAATAGTCATAAAGTCGCAATTTTGTGCGAATACTTTACGACGAAGATTTTCAACCGCTGGATTTGTATTAGCCAGAAATAATTTTGAATGTGTATCAAAAAACTGTGACACATGATTTATTAAATATGTTTTTCCAGTTCCGGCAGCTCCGTAAATCATCGCAACATGCGTTTTTTCAAATAATCTTTGCAGGATTTCTCTTTTTTCTATACTATCGATATTCTGATTTTCATTCATCCATATGGAAATGGCATCCGTATATCCTTGTATACCCAATTTAGCTTCTTTAATCAATGCATCCACAATATACTTGGTATTATCAAAAGCTTCTTTTACATAAATACTTTGGCCAAATTTTACTAATTTTCTCCCTTCATGCTTATAATAAATATTATCGTTGAATGCAACTATATTCGAATCCACGTTGCTTGTAAACTCTTCCAGTTCTTTTACAGGAGTATAAAGTCTTGCATTATTGCTCATATTGTTATGAATATACCTAGCCATCAATTCATGTTCTCTTCCTGATGAATCAATACTTTCAAATAAATCTACAGCCTCCGGATTATGTTGAAGTAATGATGTTGCAAATGGCATTGTATCAAAGGGAATACATCCCCATTGTATTTTAAGTTCTGACAAAAATTTATTCTCTTCATCACACTTTTGTGACTTAAGCACTTTATTATTCATAGTATGAAGCAAATATCTAATGGTATTACTTCCTGGCATACCTAATAAAATCATTTGACGCGCTTTATCCAAAACCGGCTCGAAATGTTTCACTTTACTACGTTCAAACATAATTTGCTTGTATCTAAAATAATCCACATCAGATGATAAAACGACATCAAGTAAACTCGAACCAGAATTAGATAAATAGTACATCATTCCAATGTACTCAGCACTACTGACTTGCATTTTTATTTTTATACCAAACAATGCTGCAAAATTATTAAATTCACATGGTCTAATAGAAACAGAATATTCAGTCATAATATTTATGGGCATTCTTTTACCTTCCACCTCAATATCATCATAGAATATCGCCGCTTTTATCGCATAATGATCCGGTATCATATTTTTTGAATAAACAATAAATCTGTCAAATTTACTAGTAACATCATATGCTGGTGTAAGGACCATTTCATAATATGAAACTCCATTAACAATAAACGGATTTATTTTTTGTACATACATTCTTTCATTCCGATTATATTCAAGCGAAGGTCTATTTACTCTTAATCTTTCAGCAATCTTTTCATGAAATTCTGCTACAGTTCTATCGGTGTTAATCGGAAATTTTTCCAGATTAGCTAATAAATCCATTCCATATTCTTTCTTTGCAAAATTTCTAATCATTACAAAATACTGATAATATTTTAGCATTAGTCTCTCTGCACCCTCATTATCTGGTGTATAGTGTGATTTTGATTCTTGCAAAAAAGAATGAAATTTTCTTAGAAAAAGATATTTGTTATTTTCTTTGAGATATGTCAGTGCATTCGATACTGTCTCTCTGTTCAGAGGAATTTCTTTTCCCTTACCATAAGCTCTTACAGCAATATGCTCTACCAAATTTCTGGATTGACTTAACAAGTTTTGTGATATAAGATCCCTAGTAACTGTCTGCAAATCCATAAGGTCTAAATTGCTACATATCACTTTATCAATATCATATATTTTTTGCTCAATTTTTAACATATATAATATTACCTCTTATTTTTTACTATATTTTATCATTCTAAACCAATTAATTTACAATATAAAATGCTAGAAAAATTTGATTCTGTTACCCATATTTTATTTCTAACAGGAAAATACTTCATTCCATCAGATAAAAACTCTCTTTTTAACTCGTCCTCTTACAACTCTTCGCATAAAACTGAAACTTCTTCGCCACTTCATTCAACGATCCAATCGCATAATACCCATCCTTATTTTTCCCCACACACCCTATCAACGGCGATGCCAGAAATTTAAGGATATCTTCAATTTCATCCAGATTAGGATTTATCGAAAATCTCTCGTCATCCCTCACTGTCCGATAAATCTCACGGGAAGTAAGGATACCTTCTGTCACTTCGTCTTTACTTTCGTTTACAAGGCATCCCACAATTGCATCTACCAATAAGCCGTAGCGTTCGGTTCGATTTCTTGCTTCGTCCAGGACACTGATATCTACGATTCCTGTTTGTTCAAAGATCTTTTTGTAATCTTCTCCGGTTAATGGAATCTCTACCTGGTTGCGAATCAACTGTTCCAGTGTGTCCACATCAATCAGTGCAACTTTATGTTCTTTGCATCGGTTTAAAAGTCGTTCCCCTCGAAAAGAGCATCCAACAATTGCAGAATAATCCGCATGATGAAGTTTTCGGTGGTCTTTCAAAGTGTCAAAGTCAATCTGATCCTCCGTAACATTTCCAGATTGCGTAGATTTTGCATCTACCGCGACCGCATAAGATAATTTGGGGGCTGTTCTTGCTTTGATCAGGACATCGGTTTTTCCGGAACCGCCAAGCCAGGTTGCATCATAACCGATAAAATCGAATGCTGCTTTTATGGCTTTTTCAAATCTGTTGGGATTATAGGAATCTTTACTGGACAGTCTTAATTCTGTAATAAGGCTTTCACAGGAATCATCGTAACAATCGCCTGCATTTTCCTCTTTCTTTATTTCGGATGATTTAACACTCTCTTTCGCCACAATGCCAAAAGTATCCAGAAGTTTTTCTCCTCTGGCGGTGAGTCCATATTTATCGTTTGTCACACTGTAAATCAGCTTGGCAGCAGATAAAAGAATCAGTCTTTTACGCGTTTCCTCGATACTTTCCCTGTCGAATCCGTAAGATACCTTAGCTATTATAGAAAGTGTTTTTGCATTTTTCGGTTCTTTTCTAAGCTCTGCCAACAGTTCATAAACAAATAAATATCTTGCTTCCAGACATGCGATCAGATCAACTGGTGATTGTTTTTCAATCCATGTATTTCCAAGTTCAGAGGTTACATACATATTCTTACTGATACGATCAACAAATCCTATTTTTTCCAGAAATGAAAGAAACATATTCGACGATGACACTGCAATCTGATAATTGATTTTCGAATATTCCCGAATCTCCTCGATAGAAATTGCCTGATTCATCAATTGCAGATATGCACTGATTGTTATACATGCATCGGCTGTTTTTCCTGGCATGTATCCGATCGCCATTCGTTTTTTCGCTGTTGTTGCAGGCTTTAAGGCACTTGCCCATTCTGACATTGGCAGCTTTTCTTCCAGGATCGTCTCGTCCGGTTCTTCCTCTGTCTCTGACGGCATAGTAATCTCTATTTGCTGCAGAAATTCTTGTCCTTTTTGTGTCAGACTATACTCCAGTTTATATTCTTCGAACCGAACCATATCCACATCCCTAAACCATTTGATCCGGTTATGAATTTCAGAATTTGTTTTCCAGTTCAAATGATACTCTTCCGCGATTTTCAGAAGTTCCTGTGAGTTTTTTGGTTTTTGAAGATAGAATAATATTTCTCCCATAAATACAATTGTTGAACAGAAAACAGCCGTAGAAAAGCAACTATCCTGTCGTTCCAAAACCATTTCTCCTAATTCTGTCAGCGTCCACACCTGTTTCTCTTTATTAACCAGACCAATCGGTCGGATCCATTCACACATTCGTCCTAACGTAGCTGTACTGTTACTTCCTTCAATATTAAGCATTGTATTTGCTGATTTACCGTCCTTGACCATTTTCAGAATATAGTACAGCACTTTATCCTGCCCCATATCTCCACTGGGCAGTTTTGGCATTCCAAATGCTTTTTGTTTCCATTCTCTGTTTTCCGGATATTCAATATTTGTCATTTGTTTTTCCCCCACTATATCACATACATTGGCAACCTGCGTAATGAACTTATTTTTGCTTAAAAATCATTTAAACTCCGCCCATCCCGTCATAATACTTCCGCAAATCTTCCCTCATCTGTTTCCGCACTCTTTCCCAGTCTTCCGCCTTCATTTGCCCGAACAGTGCATGGTTCATCGAAATCACGCTCAAATCTTTCGAATAATACAGAAATCTCTTTCTTTCAAATTTTTCAAATGGATTCGTAAGCATATTTCTCTGCACCGCTTTTCTGTCTTTCAGCATTTTTTCATCATACGGGCAGGTGCTTCGATCCACCTGGAGGCCTCTGGATAATCGGTCCTGATAAAAGGCAATATAATCATCCAGAACATCTTCTATTTTCGCGTCTCCGATAGCATCTATATGTTTAACAATCGCCAGCAGGAACGGCATTTTATACGAAAGTGAGTAATCTCTTTCTTCCAGGAATTCAAAGAAATCTTCTTTGATCGTACTGTCATTATGTTCTTTGATGTTTAATTCTTTCCGGTATTTTTCGACATCGTCCGGACTGAACAGGTAAATGGATTTGTTGCCGAACCGGTATTCTACACTCGGCACGATCTTTTTCTTTTTGACCCAGCTTGTCACGGTTCCGGTACTGACGAAATATTCTCTGGCAACCTGTTCCTGACTGAGATAATCGCCATATTTTTCCTCGAAAGAATTGATATCGACTTCCATGATACGTTCAATTCTTTCCTCCATTCCATCAATAACAACCATATCTCCGGGTGTATAGTCTGTCTTTATAATATCTCCAAATGGCACATAATATGGATTGGCAAATATCGTATGCATGTTACAGGCTTTGATCATTGCTCCGTATTCGTCAACCACATCGATAACAATAACATTTTTCTTTGTATTCGTTTTCCGCAGTCCTCTTCCAATCTGCTGCAGATAGAGCACTTTGGAGAGCGTAGGTCTTGCCATAACGAGAATTCCCAGTTCCGGATAATCCCAACCCTCGGAGATCATATTACAGGCACACAAAAACCGAATCTTCTTCTGTTTAAAATCTGTCATAACAGACGCAGGATTCTTTGTCTGTCTGGTGTAGCTGGCTGCAGTGATATTGGCTTTGTTGAGTAGTTTTGCCATCTCATTTGCATGGGCAACATTGGCGCAAAAGATGACTCCCTGCCGTTTGGCAGCTTCTCCGTCTCCAAAATATTCCTGAAGGACATTGACAATCAGCTCATTTCTTGAAGTAACCCGTATTCTTTTTTCAAGATCTGCATTGATATAGTCTTTTCCGTTGAATCGGACTTTTGATAGATCAATATTTGTTTCGATCCTGTAAACATTTGCCCGGGCAACAATTCCTTTTTCCATGGCTTCTTTTAAGGATAACGAAGTGGAGTATGTTCCGAAAACTGTTTCCAGTTTTTTCTTATCCGGACGCTTATCCGTTGCGGTAAGTCCAACCGTAAAATCCGCCTCATAATACTGAATCACTCTTTTCAGCATCGGTGCAACCGCATGATGTGCCTCATCCACTACGATATAATTGTAATAATCTGCTGGAAATTCCGTATAATGTCTGCACATATAGGCATAGGTTCTGATCTCAATTTTCTCTGTCAGTTCCGGTACGGATTCCTGTACTCTTGCCCTCCAGTCCGCAAGAATATTGATTCCCGGAACCAATATCAGCCCTCTGAATCCTGGTTTTTCTTTTGCAAATTCGCGCAGGTTTTCCTCTACAATCCTGGATTTTCCGGATGCCGTTGGTAATACGATCAAAAATGCTTTGATACCTGCCATTCTACGTTTTTGTATTTCCTGTAAACTGACCGTCTGGTGTTCATACAATTCCACTTTTCTGTCGATTTTCAATCCATCATCGACAAATGCTGCGGTATCTTTTCCAAAGTATTGTTTGATATCATCTTCGATTCGGTTTTCAAATGCGCAGTCTTCCCGTGAAAATCGAAATAGTTTGATTCCCCATAAAACACAGGTATTCTGTTTCTTCAACTGTTTTTTGTATTTTTCTTCTCCGATAATCTGTGGATGATGAAAACTCAGTCCATTTTCTTCTACAGCGTATCTTTCATTCTGTGTTCTGATAAAATAATCGAGAAAATAATTGTTTCCGTTTTCATCACAGATTCCATATTCGCGTGTCAAATATCTGAGCGCATTCATACCGTAGGTATTTGAAAAGCTATCCTCAAAATGGATCTCCAGAGGTGATGCATCCGCCTGTTCTGCCCGGTCCCCAACGGTTATCCTGTAATCTTCAGGTAATGTCATTTCATCGTTAGCAAGATAGCTGTCAACTTCAGACTGTATATAACCTAAGAAACGAAAAACTCTTTTAAACTGATGGATATAACTGTTCTGTTTGTCTGTAATAAGCATATAAGAAAAAACAGGCTCACCCGGGTTATGGTCACAAATATTTTTATCAATAATGACCATATCGATGCCATTATCATAAAATCTTGATATTCCACCATTCGGGTAGTTCACCTGTTCTCTCAAAGAAAAATCTGTATGTTGTATCAGAAAATTATCGCTATCTGCTGCTCTCACCATAGTATCTGTCTCCATTTTTTAACCCTATTAAAAATAATGCATTATTTTATATTATATCATACAGCAGGTAATGTTTCCAAAGTTTTTCGACATTTTATAGTGTATTTTGCTATTTTACTCGACATTTTCCGACAAATTTTTATTTGTTTTTCCTAATTCATATTATTTCCCAGATGTTTCTTTCCATAATCAAAATTGCTCCACTGGATCAATTATTGATATGCAATGCAATAAAACCGCTGTTACCGTTCTTCCAGATAATAGCGGTTTATAGCAACCTGTTCTCTACTTTCACTCCATCTCTTCTCTCACTCTCTCCAGCAAATGCCCAATTGCAAACATCACCGTCTCATAATGCATATACTCCAGAATGTTCCGGTCCACCAGCACCTGCAAACTCGCCGGAAATTCGTCATCGGATTCCCAGAATCTCAGTATAACGGGAAGAAACGAAAACAGTTCCAACTGGTAAGCCACATCGCCTTTTTCCAGCCTGATCCCATGCAGCCGCTCGCAGGCTTTCGCCAGTTCTGCTGTCTTTCCATCGAATTTCTTTCCTGCATCCCGGAAAAAGTTACTGTCATTTGCCAGATTTCCTCCCCGCACCGTAGAAAGGCTGCCGATATGAACCCATTCATGGGCGGGATGACAGTATTCTTTGGAATTACACAGGACATCGTAGATTGTCATGGCTTCGTTGTAATTTGCATTTTCTTCCGTTTGGAATTCATCCACAGACCAGGTGATTCCTCCGGTGATGCGGTTAATCCGGTATTTTCTTCCTACAAAGAAAATATAGAGATACTTTTCATCATGCTCCAGAGCAAATTTCCGGATTATTTTTTCCTGATCGTATTCCAGGAAATGGGAGGACATACGGTCTTTCATCGTTTCATAGTTTGACATGTCGATTTTTCCTTTCTATGGATCATATATTATCCAAAATCTGGATTTTTTACTTATTTTGGATAATATGTTATCTATAAAAATCATAGCACATCAAATAAAATTTGCAATTTTAATTCTATCTTCAGCCACCGCGTTAATCACCAGTTTCTTATGAAGGAAAAGACTTTCGTTCATTGCTCAAACAACCCAAAACAGAGTATTTTCAAATTTTGTTGTATCTCAAAATCAAAAATACTCTGTTCCTCTTAAATTATATATTTCTTATACTGTTATTATCTTTTATACAGCCTCCACAACCGCAGCCGGTGCTGCAAAGTTTCTGGCGGCTTCGCCTAATTTTACAAATCCCTGGTTATCCAGTGCTTCTTCTGCGATACTTACGCAGTTGTCGGCAGCTCGGTCCAGGTTGTAGAGGATGCCGGAGAAGCAGCCGGTCATCGCCGGATCGCATTTCTGATTCTTTACGCGGTTCAAGTGGGCTTTGTTGAATTTCTTTTCTGCTTTATGTAATTTCTTTTTATTTTTGAATACCAGTTCCGCTTCCTCTTCACTGCCCTCTTTTACGGCTGTCATCGCCAAGCGCAGCAGATCCAGAAGGACATTGATGCAATTTTCAATTTCCTTGCCGGCTTCCTCGGAAAAGCTCATGCCATCGTCCTGGATTTTTATCCAGATGTTGTCGATATCCTGACACCGGTCGGCGATACGTTCGATATTGTTGGTTACATACAGAAGTCCTGCTGTCTGTTCAGACTGAAGCTCTGTCAGATTACCGCTGGAAAACAATTTGGTGATATAGTCCGTGATTTCTCCCTGCAGGTGCTGGACGATATCCAGCTGATTTTTGAATTTTTCATATGCAGCTGAGGTCTTTTTCTGATTCAGAGAACCCTTCAGGCTGTTCAGCATATGTACGGCAAATCCTGTCAGATTCTCCAGTTCCTGAGATACCAGATACATAGCAGCCACCGGCTGATCAATCACTTTGTTATCCAGATACTTCGGTTCATAAACTACACCTGTGTTCTTATCTTCTCCGCGTATAATCGTGGTAACGATCTTCACCATAATCGGGATCAGCGGCAGCCATACCAGTGTACAGACCACGTTGAATGTCGTATGTGCATTGGCAATCTGGCGGGAGATCACATCGATCTCATTTCCTTTTGGAGAGATATAACGTACAAATTGTGCAAACCACGGAATGATCCAGATAAATACGCAGGTACCCGTGATATTGAAAAAGCTGTGTGCAATTGCGGTACGTTTTGCATCTTTGGACTGTCCGATGGATGCCAGAAGTGCTGTGATCGTCGTACCGATATTATCGCCAAGCAAAATCGGAATCGCTCCTGTCAGTCCGATCACGCTGCTGACACCGTCCGGTCCTGCCTGGGAAGCAAAGCTCTGAAGGACTGCGATCGTTGCAGAGGAACTCTGTACCACCAGAGTCATCACCGCACCGAGGACAACACCCAGCACCGGAATAGAAGATACTTTTCCCATCAGATCTACAAAGATCGGGCTTCCTGCCAGTGGTTTCATAACGCTGCCCATGATCTCGATTCCTTCAAACAAAAGTCCGAAAGAAAAGATAACCATACCAATATTTTTAACCTTTTCTTTTTTCCCTAAGAAGTTCAGCATGAATCCGATGAAGATCAACGGATAAATGTAATCACTGATTTTGAATGCCATCAGCTGGGCTGTCATCGTCGTACCGATATTAGCACCAAAGATAACAGAAATCGCCTGTGGCAGACTCATCAGTCCGGCACTTACAAAGCCGATGACCATAACGGTAGTTGCCGAACTGCTCTGTAACACAGCCGTAACCAGGGCTCCGGCCAGCGCTCCCATGATCGGATTCTTCGTAAGAAATTCCAGAATCTTCTTCATCTTTTCTCCGGCTGCCTTTTGCAGCGCATCACTCATACTGTTCATTCCATAAAGGAACAGCGCCAACCCACCAATCAGCCCAAATACTACTTTTACATTTTCATTCATTTTGTGTTCTCCCTTTTCCGGCAGCTGTCTGCTGCTCGATTCTTGAAATCATCTGTAAAATCTCTGTTATGAATCTGTATAATTCATTTACGGTTTACAGTATAGTGGGAGAACGCATATGGCTCTATCATGGTATTGTATGATTTTCGTTAAATCTGTGTAAAGCTGGTAGTTAGTTCCTGTTAACTCCAGTTAAAAGGTCAGGCGCATCTGATTCCAGACGGCATCGCCGTGGACAGATTTGTCTGTTACTCCTTCATTTTGGAAACCGAATTTTGCATAATAATGGATCAATGCATCTTTGCAGGTCAGTACCAGACCCTTCCTTCCCTGTTTTCTGGCATCTTCGATCGCCCGCTCCAGAAGTTCTCCTGCCAGCCCGCGTCTTCGATAGGACGGGATTGTATTCACCCCGAAAATCATCTGCCAGGCACCGGTTTCGTCATGCAAGGAAGCTTTTTCATACATTTCATCTGTCAGATCCGGTTCGTTGGTAACAAATCCGTCGACAAAAGCTACCAGTTTGTTGTGATTTTGTTCGTCGAACATCAGCCAGAAATAGTTGGAGTAATGTTTAAGACGTTCGGCGAATTCTTCTTTTGTGGCGGCTTCGGCCGGTGGGAAGCACTCGGCCTCTACGGCGGCGATTTGTGACAGATCGTTTATGGTTGCAGTTCTGATTATCATGATATTGTATCCTCCAATTTATTATCTATTAACTTTTTTCTTTCCATTTCGTAGCTGATATCATTTTCGGGTATAGTCTGCGTGGTTATGTATGATATTTTCAAAGAGCCATCCGACCAGCAGACATTTGTTACTCTATCCCAACACCGAAAACGCCATAACCGCAACTCCCAGCACCACCAGGATCACTCCCGTAGCCCGGTTCAGAGTCTTTGGCGTTGCTTTATTGGCAAATACGGCTGCGATTCTTGCCCAGAGGAAGGTAAAGACCACACACAGGATCCATACTGTCCAGTCTGGTGTGCCGCCGATGGCAAAGTGGGATACGGCTCCGGTGAGGGCAGTGAAGGTCATGATAAATACACTGGTTCCCACGGCTGTTTTCAATTCATATCCGAGAACGGATGTCAGGATCAGAAGCATCATCATACCGCCACCGGCACCGATAAATCCGCAGATAAAGCCGATCATCACTCCGCAGATCACAGACTGAATCGCACGTTTTTTCGCAGACACCTGTGCCATGGCTTCTTTTGTAGTCATGACCGGTCGAAGGATGAATTTGATACCGAGCAGGAAGGTCATGAAGACGGAGAAATTTCCCATCGTTGTGGACGGTACCAGGCTGGAAACGTAACTTCCCACTATGGTAAACAACAACACGGTAACCATCATGATCAGACCATTTTTTATATCAAGATTCTTATTCTTCCCATAAGTATATGCGGATACGGCACTTGCCAGCACATCCGAGGACAATGCGATTCCCACTGCCATGTAGGGATCCATTCCCAAGAATGTGATCAGCATCGGGCTGATGACCGCCGCCGCGCTCATGCCGGCAAATCCGGTCCCGAGACCTGCACCCATACCTGCAAAAAATGTAACAATTACTGTCAGTAAAATACTCATTTCTTTTTGTTCTCCTTTTGATATGTATTCAGATTTTCCTCTGTCTGTTCCATCACCTGTTCAAAAATCTTTCTGGACTCCGAAGGCACACCGGAAAATAAGGTTTCGATAAATGTTTTCTGAATCTCACATCCCTGTCTCCAGACATGCTCCGATTTCCGGGTACAAATCAGTTCTGTCTTTCTCCGGTCGCCCGGAACCTCCCGGCGTTCGAGATATCCTTCCTGCACCAGCCGTTCCACATGGATGGATACCAGATTCGCCTTGATCCCGCGGATCTTTACAATATCTGCGGCATTTTTATACTGCGGATTATTTTTCAGGAACATCAGGATATCCAGGGATGTCTGCGGGATGCCGGTCTGCTGGCATAACGGTCGGCACAGCTGATTATAGACATCCAGCAATTTATGTATATACTCAATGCTTATCATGCCTTCTATACCTCTCTTTCATTTTTAGAATGTTCATTTTTGAAGTATTTTAACATGAAATTCCTATTATTACAAGCGTGAAATAATCATTACATTTTCATGAATTATACTATATCTTTCGGTCTATATAATATCTTCCTTCTATTTCTTACAAAATCCTGAAGTTTATGGTAAAACATGTCAGAATTTGTTATAATACGGGCAGAACATATAAATTTTGAGGGAGGGTTTCAATATGTTTAAGGAAAAAATACGTATACAGCTTCTTGGGGGAAGTCTGACGGATCACGGCAGCTATGCAGATGGCAATTATCAGGGATATCCGGTTGTCATTACAACGGAATCGACGGTTTACCACGTTCGTATCAATGCCGTCTCCACACAGGATCCGGACAACGCACAGCTGGCACAGTATCTGGAATACCAGAAGCAAAATGTCAAACACCTGGCAGACTATTCCTGTACTTCTACTTCCGCCTTACTGACCATAAAAATGCCGGCAGTAAACGGAAACAAAGTTCCGGATATGATCAACAGTGTCGTAGATCCTCTGATTCAGTATCTTCATGGCGGTAACTATCAGCCTTGCTGTGAGTCCTGTGGCAGCACACAGGAATATCTGTCAAATTATGAGGTTAATGGTTCCTACCATTATCTGTGTACTTCCTGTGCACAGCAGATCGAGCAGAATCTTCAGCAAAATCAGCAGACAACCCGTGCAAAAAAGAGTAATCTGGTTGCCGGACTCGTAGGTGCTTTCGTCGGTTCTCTGATCGGATGTGTGCTCTGGGTACTGATCTATCGGCTCGGATACATCGCGGGTATTGCCGGTGCAGTCACTGCAATCTGCGCACTGCGTGGATATGAACTGCTTGGCGGTCATCTGGATCGGAAGGGTGTGATCATTTCCACTGTGATGATGCTGGTGATGATTTTCTTTGCCAATCGGCTTTCCTGGACCTGGGATGCTTACGATGCACTGAAAGACGAAGGATACACCTTTTCCGAGTGTTATCAGTATCTGGATAACATTCTGGATCTTTCCGAACTCACCGGAAGCTATTACAGCGATCTGTTCATCGGATACGGACTTACCTTACTCTGTAGTGTACGGCGCATCATCGACGCTTTCCGCACCAGTAGTGGAAGTTATCGCATGAAGAAGGCGCAGTAATCACCATAGATTCTGTAATAGAATCATTCGAGCAATAAACACAAAAAGACAGAAATCGGAATCGTCCCGTACCATTGGTACATGTCTGAAACAGATTTCTGTCTTTTTTATTTACGCGAGCAACGATTCAAAGTCCGTACTTGCACGAGACCCTGACGACTTTCGCAATAACGAGTAAAAAAATCCCGGGAATACCTTTCACATCTTCTAGAGCGTGTCTGAAAAAGGCTCTCCGGAAATGATTTTTCAGACACGCTCTAGTTCTGCCACCGGATCTCACCTTTCTGAATCAGTGGATACCGTGTCAGTGTGGTTCCGTCCAGATTTTCACGATGCATGTCGACCGCAGTGATCTGGTGGTTTTCATAGGTATTATAATAGTAGATTCCCTTCTGTGCATTCCAGCATGAGGTATAAATTGTAATCTCGTATTTGCCCTCAGCCACTTCACAACATCCTCTCTGCTGATCCACCGATCCCAGAATGTGGAAAAACTGGCTGACACTTTCCGCCTCAGAATCTCCCGATACTGCATGTGCTCTGGTAAATGCCACTTTTGCAAAGCGGGAAGTAGAAGAAAGATCTCCCGGGAGTCCAAGTGCACCCATGCCGCGGCTGTAGGTCTGTAATGGCAACTGCTCGGAAAAATGATTCTCCGGCTGTTTCGGTGACAGATGCATATACTGATTCAATAAAAACATCTGCTGTTCAAATGGCGGATTATTGGTCAGTACACCTGCCGGATTATCATAAACCTTCAGTCCCTCCCGGACACATTCGATGGTGATACACGCATATTTGTCCGCCAGAATCCAGTGCAGCTGTGCCGCCGGAAACTGTGGAGCGAATACGGTTCCCACCAGATTCATCTCCGCCAACATTTTCTTCGCCTCTTCTACCGATGCGCACTGGGAAAGAATCCATGGAATGAACTCAAACTGAGCCACGTTTTCCCGTCCCTCCTGGATCTCCTGGTAGACAGCGTTTCCTACGAAGTTCAACCCTGCCATTCCAAGTCCTTTTTCATTGACCGCATCGTAATACAGCGGGTAATCATCCGCTACATGTGCCATACCGATGATCGCATAATGATTTTCCAGTTCTTCCATATGGCGAAAATGAAACGGATAATTTCTTGGTGTTACTGTAATCTCATCTCCATAGGAGAATTCATAATCCAGCGTCCGTCCCATATAAAAATCTTTTGTCTTATAAGTAGCTGCTGTACACATTTCCATCTGCTCCTTTTATTCAAAATACTTGCATGGCTGTTCTGTTTTTTCTCATTGTTCTGATGCTTTCATAATTTTCTCTGCACTGGAAGGATCCCAGGAAGAAATCTCCAAAACTGCATCCGGAATCTGCTGATCTCCGGAATCTGGATTATGGAACCAGACGCAGGACATTCCTGCTGCTTTTGCCGCCTTTCCTCCATTAGTGGAATCTTCTACTACCATACATGCGGAAGGATCCAGTAATAATGCTTCTGCTGCGGCAAGAAACGTATCCGGTGCCGGCTTTGGATGTGCCATATTTTCTCCACTGATAAAAGCAGAAAAATACTGAGCCAGGTCAAGATCCTTCAACACTTTTTGGATCACATCCTCCGGAGAAGAAGATCCGACTGCCAGCAGATATCCTTCCTGATGTAGTTTTTCCAGAACTTCCCGGATTCCTTCACATTGCGGGAATCCTTCTTTTTCCACGATTTCCTTTTTCTTTTCTTCCATTCTCCGGTTCATCGTCGGATAATCCTCGAAAATATCACCGTAAGCATCCACCATCAGCTGCCGGAAAACTTCTCTGGTAGAACCGATGCACGGTTTGTAAATCTCATAGTTCAGCGTGATTCCGTCCTCTTTCAGCACTTCCTGCCAACACCGAAAATGCAACGGTTCCGTATTGACCAGAACGCCGTCCATATCAAAAATAATCCCTTTTTTCTCAGCCAGTCGATTAGCTACTTTCGTATAAGAGGGAACCGGCACACCATACAGTTTTCCCATGCGAACCACTTCGTATACCAGTCCGTCGATTTCTGATGGTTTCCCAGCCATTACATCCCTCTGCATAGAAGTAGTTGTTTCCGGTGCAAGATTGGACAAAATATGTAAATTAACTTCCACCATATCTTTTTCAAATGGAACACCCATAGCATCTGCAAGTGCCCCGATCTCACGGATCATAGAACAGAACAGTTCCCGCGGAGCACCCTCTTTCTGAAAATCCCCCGCTACCGCGTTACAGTACAGTCCTGCTGCTCCGATCGGAGACACATAGGAGAATTTTTCAAGTGCTTCTCTGCGAATATTTTCGGATAAAACTCCCTCAATAGCACTGTCCGTAAAATCCTGCCGGATCTGTTCCAGTTCCGGTCTCCAGTCTGTCTTTTCCCGAACTCCAAAGACGATCCGCAGAATCTTTCCATGCTGCAATAACACACCCGGTTCTTTGATGTTGGCAGATACATAGATGCATCCGTCTGTCACCAGAAGTTCCGGCAGTTCTTTTTGCAATTTTGCACCGGTTCCATAGATATTCAGAATCGGAATCACGATCGTATCCGGTTTTGCCACGCGGCGGATAAACGGGACGGTATCTTCCAGTGAATACCCTTTTACACACACCAGGATCACATCCGGTTGTTCCTTGTAGTGTCCCATATCCGTTGCTTTCACAGCAATTGTCTCAGGATTCGGATCCCAGAGACGCTCCAGAGTCAATCCATGCTCTTTCATAGCTTCCAGATGACGGCCACGGGCAATCAGTGTCACATCTTTTCCTGCCTTTGTCATAAAATATCCCACAACTCCGCCGGTTCCTCCGGCTCCTATGATTGCATATTGCATTTGTGTTCTCCTTTTTTCTTTGCATCTGCCACAGATTCTGATAGTATTCAGAACATAATCATAATATTATGTACGAGATAGTTATTATTCACCAAATAACACTTCTCTGTTTGTTCCGTAAAAGATTTCATCATGACCGGACAATTTTTTCAGGATCTCTTCCATCCGATCCCAGTTCTGATCCACGTCAAACTCATAACTGTGTCCCCACAGATAGAAAAGCTGTGGTTCCTCACTGTCAGATGCCAGAAAACGGTCAATCAGATCCATCACATCCGCATCATTATGATGGCAGGTTGGATTCAGTGTCAGCGGCTCTTCCGGAAGTCCAAAATTTCCGGTCCGCTCTACCGTACGGGAATAACGGATACCACAGGCACGCGCAATATCCACTACTGTATCGTTATAAGTACCAAACGGATACGCCATTCCCACAACAGGCTGCCCAAACCGTTCTTCCAGATTTTTCTTGTCTTCCAGAATCTCATTGCGGATCGTCTCTTCATCATATTTGGGAAGATCTGCATGTGTCAGACAATGTGCTGCAATCTCATGTCCCTGATACAGTTCTTTTAAACCTTCAGTGTTCATTCGATGAATCAGAAGCCCCTTGGGATGTTCCCATACATTTGCATAAGACTGCATACCGCTGTTTAAGTTAAAGGTGCCTTTTACACCATAAGTATTCATCATTTCCACCAGACGGCGATCCTGTGTCACACCATCATCGTAACTGAATGTTACCGCTTTTTTCTTTCCATTCCACATAACAATTATCCTCCTTTGGCAATTTTCGTGTACCCAATCATCTGTCACACTTTCTTTCATATTTATTACTCAAGCACTTTCTCTACCATCTGTGCATCGATCGTTACGGATTGCATATGATTGACTTCAATCTGATACAGAGCATTGGCTGCGATATGCTCTGCGGCCTGTTCCAGGTCACGGATACCGCTGGTATTCGCATGTTTCTGAATGATTCTGTCCAGACCTTCATCTGTCAGAATAATTTCATTTTCTTTCAGACTCATTCGCTTCAGTACTTTCGGCAGTGCGTATTTTGAGAAAATAATTTTCTTCTCTTCGTCTGTATAATCCGGAATATCGATCACCGCAAAACGGGACATCAGCGGTGCACTGATCTGGGATTTGTCGTTGGCGGTGGCGATCGGATAGACACCTACCGTAGGGATCATACATTCCATATAGTTATCGGTGAATCCCAGGTTATCAAGCAGGGTCAGCAGAACATCCGCCGGGTTTCCGTTTCCTTTGCCGGAGGCTGCTTTATCCAGCTCGTTAATGATAAATACCAGATTGGACTCTCCTGCCATCGAAAATGCATCCATGATGATACCGGGTTTTGCATTGGCATAGACACGGGAGCTTCCGGTCAGCTGTTCCGGATCGTTGATGGAACTCATATCCAGAGTTGTCCACGGCAGTTTCAGGATTCGTGCAACCGCATAGGCAATCTGTGATTTTCCGGTTCCTGCAGGTCCTACCAGAAGCAGACCGTATGCCGGTAAGGTATGGGTACGGTTGATCTGGATGATCGTCTCGATAATTCTCTGTTTTACCTTCTCCATACCGTACAGTTCTTCATCGAGGATTCTTCTTGCTTCCTGCGGATCGATAGACTCAAAGTAATTGCTCTTCCACTGCACATTCATCATGATCGACAATGCTCTCTGTGCATGCCGTCTCTCTTCCGGAGATACCTCATGGGATTTTGCAACCGCCAGGTTTCTTCTCGCCCAGAGACGAATGTTATCCGGCAGTGTTTTTCCGGCACAGGTCATAAAATCGGTGATGCTCTGGATACTGGTCAGTTTCATATCGTCGCCGACTTCTTCTGCATCCTCATCTTCCTCGATCTCTTCCGGTGCATTGCTTGCCAGAAGACGCTCGATCATAAACTGTAAAAAACCATCCTCCGCCGAAAGTTTGGTACCGCCGCCGAAAGCGATCTCACGAATCTTATAAACGGCATATCCATTTTCTCGGTTCTCACCGGACAGACGGATATGAATATGATTGCCGCCGAGCCATTTTAACAGGCTGACAAAACGGGCATCGATCTGCAGGATGTCCGCGGATACGATACCGTCTTCCTCCTCAAATTCAAAAGTCGTCTGTTTCGCCGGATTAGAAAAGAATCCGCTGGAATGGTGTTTCCACTGTCGTTTTTTGTTATCCAGCACCAGCATCGGGCGTTCCGGTGTAGCAGTGGATTCGTCGGAGCGGAAGGTTGTATAAGTACAGGTCAACGGTTTGTCTTTATCCGGGGTATTATTAAAATCAAATACTGGCATTGTAATTTCTCCTTTATTGCTGTTCCGTTTACATCTCTGAGCACCGGAACAGCTCTTCTGTTTTTCAATTACCTTTTTTCATACAGGTACTGTTTCGCAAATGTCAAAAATCTGCTGAACAGATCCTCGCTATGCTTTAATAGTTTACCATGATTTCCCACAAAAAAAAAGCAGAAAAAGTGTCTGCCACTCTTTCACGCTTTCTTTTTCGAAATCTCTCGTGAATTATCCCACATTCCCCTGCGTAACTACTGCAATTCCGACATCAGCCACTTTACTATCCGGCGGATTGATTTATAAAGCGAACAGTGTCAACAAATTATGAGACTGTAATGATCCGTCCCATCTCCGCCGAAATTCTATGGGAAATCGAGATAACTGTTCTGTTTTTTGATACGTGGCGCAGAGCCTGCAGGACTTCTTTTTCCGTCTCTGCATCCAGATTTGCCGTGATCTCATCCAGCAACAGAATCGATGGTTCTGCAACTGCTGCCCTGGCGATGGATAACAATTGCCATTGCCCCTGCGAAAAGATCTCCGGGGTACACACGGTATCGTAGCCATTTTCCAGACTGGCGATCGAATCTTCAAGACCAGTCAGTCTTGCTGCCGCCTGCACCTGTTTTTCCGTGATTCTCCGATCATACAGTGTGATCTGCTCACGCACCGTACCCGGCACCATATGGAAAGACTGCTCCACATAGCCAAACAGCGATCTCCTTTCCTCTTCCGGAACTTCTGTAGCAGAAACATTACCGATCCGTATGCTTCCACTCTGCGGCTCATACAGACCAAGCAGCAGCTTCAGGATCGTACTCTTTCCGGCACCGGTACGCCCGGACAATGTGACCTGTTCGCCTTTTTTTACCTCAAAACTCACACCTTCCAGAATCAGATGTTCGTCATAGCCAAAGACTACATTTTCAAAGGATACCGCGGTCTGATCTCCGGCATCTGCCGTATGTATCTTATCTGTTGTAACCTTTTTTTTCTGTTCACTGATATCTTTTGCTGTTTTCCGGACACCCTGTCGTTTTCCGTTCGCTCTGTCTGCTTCAGCTGCTTCCAGATTGAAAAACTCATTGATTCTGTGAATACCTGCCATCGCTGACTGGATCGTCTGAATCTCCATACCAAGGCTTTCTACCGGTGTGAAAATCTGGGAAATATAATTGATCACGGCTACTGCTGTTCCGGCAGACATTCCAAAGAATGTCAGAATCTGCTGATTGCCAGATGCAGATAACAGCATCACAACAGCAACCACAACGGCATTCAGAATCAGAATAACCGGTGAGTAAATCGCATCATAGAAGTTCGTTCGTTCCATCGCCCGATAGCTGTCGCTGATATATTTGTCATACCGCTCTTCCATATATTTTTCTTTTCCAAAACAGTGGATCGTCCGAATATTGTGAAGCGTCTCCGGCACATGACCCGAGGCACGGCCTACTGCTCTTCGGTTCTCGATCTGTGCGGTCAACATATTTTTCTGTACATGTCTGGTAAACCAGAACAAAAATGGCAATAAAAACAGTAAAACCAACGTTAATCCCTTATTCCGAAACCAGATCACAGCCAGGATACTCAGGATCTTACATGTATCCGCAAACATACTGATGATTCCGGAAGTAAACAGGTTCTCTACCGTATCCACATCTCCTATAAACCTTGATACCATCGTTCCCGGTTCCTGCTGATTGATCGTATCCGCACTGAGGCTGACAAACTTTTCCATCAGGCGGCTTCGAAGCGCATGCGTGATCTTCTGTCCGAAAACAATCAGAAGACTCTCGCGCGCCGTATCCATAAAACCTGTCAGGGCAAGCACAACAAAATAGAGGACAAAGAACGAAAACGCTACCGCATGTCCTGCCGTAATACTGTCCACGATTTTTCCAAGAAGAAGCGGCGGAATCAGAGAGGCTCCGATGGCTCCAAGTACCGCGATCAGGATCCCGCTGGACAGCCATTTTTGTTTTTTTACTGTATCGATCAGAATATTTCGTACATTTCCTTTATGCTTCATGACTGTCCTCTACTTCCTGTGTGGTAAATAATGTCGCATATGCCGAAACTTTCTGTAACAGTTCCTCATGCGTTCCCACGGTCGTTTTTCCATTGTCCATCCAGATGATCTGATCCATCTGTGGAAACAGATACAGTCGATGTGACAAAAGCAACACGATCGAATCACGGGTCATCGCCCGTACATTGGCAAACACTTCTTTCTCCGTCGATTTATCCAGTGCAGAAAACGGATCATCAAGCACCAGTAACGGCTTTTTATGGCACAGTGTTCTTGCCAGTGCCACGCGCTGTGCCTGACCTCCGGAAAGGCGAACCCCACCATTTCCAATCAGGGTATCCTCTCCCTCTTCCATATCAGAAACTTCCCGGTCAATACACACTGCTTTCAGATAGGTTTTCAAATCTTTTTCGTCTCCCAACAACACATTATCTCTGACGCTGTCATGAAACAGCTCCGGATCATGCCCCAGGTAGGCTACGATACCTTTACGTTCTGCCTCTTCCATCTGCAGCAAATCTTTTCCTGCAAATCGTACCGTTCCCTCATATGGACATTCACATAAAAATAACTTCCCAAGGGTTGATTTTCCACAGGCTACCGGACCGGTCACGCCGATGATCTGCCCCGGTTTTGCTGAAAAAGACACATGTTCCAGCACGCGCTTTCCATCAGGATAAGCAAATGAGACATCTTTTACTTCCAGATCTCCAGGTTCCCATTCTTTTCCGTCTTCTTCCTCGTTTACCGAGTCAAGCAGCGGACGGATACGATTCCAGGAAACCTGCGCTTTATGTACGGCATTGAAGAGTTTTGCTGCACTGGATGATTTTGTAGAAAGCTTCACAAAGCATGCCAGAAACGTGGTAAATGTTGCGATTGACCAGCTGCTCCATCCGCTTCCCAGTATATTTTTCTGACCAAAATACAGAATAAACAATACACTGGTCATAGAAATCACTTTATAAATCGGAGGCATGGCACTGTTCCAAATATTTGCCTTTACCGCGGTTGTTTCATAATCGGTAAGATTCTTCTCATAAGCCATCTGCCGGTCTCTCTCACAGCCAAACACCCGGTAAGTGACAGCGTTCTGTGCACGATCAAGAGTCACTGCGCTCAATACTCCGCACTGCTTTTTATACGCTACTCCGGTTCTCTGGATCATCCGTTTCATCTTCTCCGCTGTAATATATGAAATCGGCGGAAAGATCATACACAGCAGAGCAAGCCGCCAGTCATACCACAAAAGCATGCCTGCATAGGCTGTCAGAGCCACACCGGTATCAAAAATCTCCGTCGTGAATTTACGCATGCCCTCCACACAATCATCTACATCCAGGATGGCTTTTGTCATGATGGTTCCTTCCCCTTCTTCCCGAAGGCTCGCCCCCCCCCTGGTCACAAGAGTGTGATACAGGATCTCTTTCATTCTCCGGTTTACATTATTTGCAAACCTGCGTACATAAAAACGTTTGACATATCTGGATACCTGTACGATCCCGATTGCTGCCACATAACCGATTACAAGAGACAGCATATTGGCAAAAGTTCCGCTGCCTCTCAGAATATCCACCAACATTCCCGTCATCCTTCCCTCAAACCACGGTTCCGCCAGAAGTCCCAGGTTATAGATCAGGCCGGAGATTGTAATTGTAAGAAGAACTTTCCATTCTACCCGAAAATACGAACCGATTTTTTCCGGACAAAACTTCTCATCCTCTCTCTTCTTTTGCAGTTCCTTGTTTTCCATCCCCGTCATTCTCCTCTTTTGCCAAAATCCGTGTAATATTTTCGAATCCTGCCTGTCGTTCTCTTTTTGATTTCCAGTACAACATGTCCAGTGTTTTACAAAAATGCTCCTTTTCCTCCCCTGAGAGATCCTCTAACAGCCATTCATAAAATACAGTTTCGATTGATGTCTTGGAATTTTTCAGGTGTTCCGCTTTTTCTGTCGCATAAAGCAGCTGGCTCCTTCCATCTTCCGGATTCGGTTTTCGAACCAGATATCCTTTATTCTCCAGGCGGGCTACCCGTTTTGCCGCAGCGCCTTTATCCATCTTCAGACTTTCACGCACTTTGGTCTGGGTGATTCCCGGATTATGACGTACCAGATGAATCACATCAAACTCCGCAGTTCCGATTCCCTCTTCTTTCATGGTCTGAACTGTAAATTTTCCTACTTCCCTGGCTATTTTCGTGATCTGCCGTTTTGTATCATCCATAAGAAATACCCCATCCTTTCTTCACTTATACTTTTCTCTTTCTGTTTTTTATAGAATATCTGTCCGTTAGTTGTACTATCAACTATCTGGATGATAGTACAACATTTTGGGCATGTCAAGTCTTGTCTTTCGATTATATAGTCTGTGGTATTCCTGTAGTTACTGTTCACTCCGTTCCCAGTAACACGCTTCGCGGGATATTATCAGTGAACAGTAACTTCCTGTTCAGACCGTCGCTAATATCTCATGCAGGTACGGACTCAGACATGTTGCTCACATAAAAAAAGAAACCTGACATACTACTGACAGATTTCTTTTTTAATCCTTATGAAGGGGCTTCAAATATCTCCCTCTTTATATTTTTTCATTAATTTGGCCAGTGCTTTATTTTCTCCTGCAAGAATCAAGATCTCTCCCATACACAGGTTTTCTTCCGGATGGATGTTGACACAAATCGTTTCCCCTTTCTTGATTGCAATAACATTAATTTCATATTTTTTTCGTAGATTCAGTTCTTCCAGATTATGATTGTTCCAACTATCCGGAACCGCAAGTTCTACCATTGAAAAGGAATCTGACAGCATAAAGAAATCCTGAAATCCTCCTGAAATCAGGTTTTTACCAAGACGGATACCCGTTTCGATTTCGGCCATCACTACACGGTCTGCACCGATCTTTTTCAGAATCTTGGCATGCATCTGATTCATCCCTTTGGCGATTACCAGCGGAACACCTGCCTCTTTTGCCTGCAATGTCGCCAGAATACTTGACTCCATATCTTCCGAGATCCCTATGATCACCACATCCATGTTACTGATTCCCAGCGATTCAAATACACGGCTGTCCGTCACATCTGCCCGTGCAGCATAAGTCACATAATCTGCTATCTCCTGCACCAGTTCCTGGTCTTTATCCACTGCCAGAACCTGTTTTCCTGCCTGTGACAGTGTCTGTGCCACAGCATAACCGAATTTTCCAAGTCCGATTACTGCATATTGTTTGTCCATGATTTTTATTTTCCTTTCTGTTAATCTGTTCTCCACTATTCTTTTATCCAATCAGAATCCTCTGTTCCGGTCTCTGAATATCCGCATCCACATGTCTTGTTCTGCGCCCAAGGGCTACCGCAAGTGTAATCGGCCCGATTCGTCCCATATACATAATAAGTATGACAATGATTTTCCCTGCTGCCGGGAGCTGTGAAGTCAGAGAACGGGTCAGTCCCACCGTCGCTACCGCCGAAACAACCTCATAGGCACAGTCCAGAAGCGGATGACCACTGACGGCAACCAGAAGGATCGTGGCCGTAAGAGCAGTAGTCAGTGCAAAAAAGAAAATCACCACCGCAGAGCGGATATTTTCTTCCACAACTTTTCTTCCCCATACTACCGTATCATGATTTCCACGGATATAAGAAGTAACCAGCACGATAAGAAGAGCAACCGTAATTGTCTTCACACCACCGGCTGTTCCCATCGGTGAACCGCCGATAAACATCAGAATCATGCTCACCATCGCAGACCCATCCGTAAAATTTTTCTGTGGAATCGTCTCAAATCCGGCTGTTCTTGTTGTTATGGACTGAAAAAAAGCAGCCATCACTTTCTCTCCCGGTTTCAGATCTCCGAGAGACCCTGTATGATTCCAGTCCAACAGGAGGATCAGAAGTGCCCCGCCTGTGATCAGGATTACTGTCGTCGTCAATACCAGTTTTGTATGAAGGGTAAATCCGCGGATAAAATTTTTTCTGGTTCGTTTTCCTCTCAGCAGATCCTGCACATGCTCGATCACTTCCCACCAGACGGGGAAGCCAAGTCCGCTCAAGATAATCAGTCCCATGGTTGTAACATTCATCAGAGGATTGGTTACAAAAGGCGCAAAAGAAGATTCACCTACCAGATCGATTCCTGCATTGCAAAACGCGGATATCGAATGAAAAATACTGTACCCGATTCCTCTCCACAGTCCATAATGAGGAACAAACCAAAAGCTATAACATATTGCTCCTGCAATCTCAACCACCGCTGTTCCGATCAGGAGTCTTCTGACAATTCCCACGCTTCCTTTCAACACCGGCAGATTATATGTATCCTGAATCAGTTTGCGACTCTGCAGGCTGATTTTTCTTCGCAAAACCAGAAATATCATGATCATACATGCCATGATTCCAAGCCCGCCAAACTGAATCAGCCCCAGAATCACAATTTTTCCAAACACGCTCCAGGTGGTTGCAGTGGGCACGGTCACAAGGCCGGTTACACACACAGATGTAGTCGCCGTAAATAACGCATCAAGCCAATATACGCCCTTTCCACTGGCCGATGAAACCGGCAGACACAAAAGAAGCGTTCCCAGTATGATCACTACACCAAATCCAGTCATCATAATTCTTTCTGTCGGCGTATGCCACTGCCTTTTTTTCTGTTTTTCAGACATCCTCTTTTTCTCTTCTTTCCTATATTTTTCCCAAAATATCAACTTTCTGTTTCATTTCTGATATTTTACAACCAATGATTCTTTTTTTAGAATCCGAAATCTGCATAATCCTCCGGAAGAAATCTGTGGTAAATGATATGGCAGCCCTCATCTTTAAAACAGTAGTAATATGGATCTTCCGAGTCCACAAAGCGGATCATCAGGTCAAATTCTCCGTTGTCCATCGGTTCCATTGCGCACTCAGATGTCTGACTGCGGAATAATTCTTTTACCTCATCCAACGTCGTTCCGTGTTTTGTAAGTAACTGTACCAGTGCAAAGATAAATGCATTCTCGTCCCGGTGTTCGTGCACATATTCTGTCGCATTTTCCGACAGGAAGAAGCAAAAACGATCTCCTTTGTGCGATACTTGTACTTCCCCGAATATTTCTTTTGTTGCCTCCGGAAATCCGCTCAGTGACTCCTGCATCGCCTCTGCATCACCTTCGCTTTCAAAAAAATGATGCAGAGAACTCAAAGGATAATACAGCCGAATCGGTTCTTTCATATATCCAAGCTTTGCCTGTTCCTCTGCAATCACATCGATCAGACTGTCCTGCAGTTTTTTATATCCATTTTCGTACATAATTCTATAATCCTTTCTGGCTGGCCCTTTCGACCGCCGGTCGTCGATGGTGTCAGGCACCATTGAATTTTTATGAAATATTTTCACAGCTATGTGAATTATATAATCTCACGGATATTTTCGCAAGCAGAAAGAACATCCTGTACATTTAAAACTGTACAGGATGTTCTCCCTTGCACTTTTATTCTTTATTTCATACTGTCGGGTTATTCTTCCCCTTTGTCTACCTTGCTGGCTCTTGCTTCAATCTCTCTTTCCTGTACATCGCCAGGTGCCTGCTCGTAACGGGCAAATGTATAAGAGAAATCACCGGCTCCACCTGTCATGGAACGAAGTATGGTTGCATATCCGTAAATCTCCAGTTCCGGAACATCTGCTTCTACGATGGTATATCCCTGTTTATCCGGGTTCATACCAAGCACACGGCCACGTCGTTTGTTCAGATCACCCATAACATCACCGGTAAATTTATCCGGTACACGGATCTGCATATTTACGATAGGCTCTAACAGAACCGGCGAAGCTGCCAGGAAACCGTCTTTGAATGCCATCTTTGTTGCTGTCTTGAATGCCATCTCAGAAGAATCTACCGGATGATAAGATCCATCATACAGAACCGCTTTCACACCAACTACCGGGTATGCTGCCAGAGGACCGGATACTACAGATTCCTGCAGACCTTTTTCTACTGCCGGGAAGTAGTTCTTCGGAACGGCTCCGCCGACAACGATCTGCTCAAATACATATGGTGTATCCAGATCACCGGATGGTTCAAACGTCATCTTTACATGACCATACTGGCCATGTCCACCGGACTGTTTTTTATATTTTTTATCAATATCTGATTTTTTACGAATAGTCTCACGGAATGCTACTTTCGGTTTGGAAAGTTCCACATTCACTTTATACTGTTCCTGCAGTTTGCTGACGATCACGTCTATATGCTGGTCACCCATGCCATAAAGAAGAGTCTGACGGTTTGCAGAATCATTGACTACTTTCATTGTCAGATCTTCCTGACACATCTTGGAGAGTGCCTGGGAAATCTTATCCATATCTGCTTTGTTCACTGCTTTGTAGCGTTTGCAGGTATATGGAGTGGAAATCTCCGGTTTGCCGTAGAATACCGGGACAGCTTTTGTTGCCAGAGTATCGCCGGTACGCAGTTCGTTGATCTTGGCTACGGCTCCGATATCGCCTGCATGAAGTTCCGGAACCTCGATCGGTTTGGATCCTTCCATGACATACAGCTTGCCGATCTTCAGTTCTTCTTCTCTTTCTACATTATATAAGGTATCCCCGGACTTGATAACACCGGAACAAACTTTCAACAGTGAATATTTTCCGATAAACGGATCTACGATCGTCTTGAAGACCTGTGCAGATTTCGGCATGGTGAAATCATAGTCAGCTTCGAAAATTTCACTGGTTGATTTTACGATACCGGCGCGTTCTCTCAGATTCGGGCTCGGGAAGTATCCACAAATATCGTCTAACAGGATCTTAACACCCTGCAGGTTGACCGGAGATCCCATGCATACAGGAACCAGACTTCCATCGCCTACGCACATGGATAATGCTGCAGAAATCTCGGTAACAGAGAATTCCTCACCTGCAAAATAGCGATCCATGAATTCTTCGCTAGTCTCTGCTACAGCTTCCAGTAAGATCTCTCTGTATTTTTCAAGATATTCTTTTGAATATTCCGGAATCTCGCATTCTTCTTTCTTATCTTTTTCAATGTAACGGCGGCCTTTGTTCTTTACAATATTGATATAACCGACAAATTTTCCATCCTCACGAAGCGGCATGTGCAACGGTGCGATCCTTTTGCCATACAGTTCGGTCAGATCTTCTACTACCTGACGGTAGCTGACATCATCCATATCCATCTCTGTTACGAAGAACATACGTGGCAGTCTGTATTTTTCACACAGTTCCCATGCTTTCTGGGTTCCTACCTGTACGCCTGATTTTCCGGAGATCACGATCACTGCTGCATCGGCGGCGGCTACTGCCTCTTCAGCTTCTCCTACAAAATCAAAGAATCCAGGTGTATCTAAAATATTTACTTTTACCTTATCCCATACAACCGGCACGGTAGAAGTAGTGATCGAGAATTTTCTCTTGATCTCTTCCTTGTCGTAATCACTGATGGTATTGCCATCTGTCACCTTGCCTAAACGATTTGTAATACCTGAAAGATAAGCCATAGCTTCTGTCAGTGTAGTCTTACCTGCTCCGCCATGACCAAGCAGCACTACATTCCTTATTCGGTCAGTTCTAAAAACGTCCATATGTAATACCTCCCAAAAATTAGTATAGTTATATATTACTAAATTTCTTTGAATATTTCAAGTTATTTATGTAATTTTGACAATTATTTTCTGAACTTTTTTCATTTGCGTTTGTATATTTTATGTTTTTTCGATGTAAATTGTTTCTTTTTTGTATATTATATCTTCATTTTATTGAATTATCTCAAAAACACCTGTTTTGTACTGTATATATTTTCTTCTCTTTTACTTCTCCTGTCATATAATCGCCGCCTGTACTTTTTAGCGTTAAAGTTCCATAGTTTAAAGCGCTAAATTATTGACTTTTCCAATCCTGTGATTTACAATGGTAAAAGTACGCAAAATACACGCGTAATTACTGAGAAAGGATTTTGACAGACAACTATGAGTGATTCACTGAATATAGGATTTATCGGTCTGGGGCTGATCGGCGGATCCATCGCCAAATCTCTGAAACGTTTTCACCCACAGACCAGAATTTTTGCATATACCAGAACGGAAGCTACACTGGATCTCGCCGTGTCGGAAGGAATTGTTGATGTAAAATGCACGAAAGAAGACGAGGCATTTGCATCCTGCAATTATATTTTCCTCTGCGCACCGGTTCATGACAATATTTCTTATCTTGAATGGCTGAAAGATCATATGAGCCCTGACTGTATCGTTACGGATGTGGGAAGTGTAAAAGGTGAGATTCATCAGGCGGTTGAGAAACTGGGACTGGATGACCACTTCATCGGCGGACACCCGATGGCCGGTTCAGAAAAAACCGGTTTTGAAAATGCCACCGATATGCTGATTGAAAATGCTTACTATATTCTTACACCGGGTGGTCAGATTGATATTCCCCGTCTGACACAGTTTATGGAACTGATTTCTTCTCTCGGAGCTATTCCACTGGTACTTACTTATGAAGAACACGATTATATCACTGCGGCTGTGAGCCATCTGCCGCATATCATCGCCTCTACACTGGTGAATGCTGTACAGAAAATGGATACACCAGAGGAAAATATGAAACTGATCGCAGCCGGAGGTTTTAAAGATATTACACGTATCGCCTCTTCTTCTCCTGTGATGTGGCAGCAGATCTGTCTGGAAAACCGGTCGATGATCTCCAAAGTACTCGATGAGTATATTCGCCTGATCGTACAGGCAAAATGCTGGGTGGATAATGGTGATGCAGATGAAATCTATAATATGTTCAGTAATTCCAGAGAATACCGCAATTCTCTTCCGGAAGCGAGCAAAGGGGTAATCGAGAAGATTTATGCCTTTTACTGTGATATTTATGACGAAGCCGGTGGTATCGCTACAATTGCCACACTGCTTGCGATGAATTCAATTAGTATTAAAAATATCGGCATCATTCATAACAGAGAATTCGAGGAAGGTGTTCTTCGGATCGAGTTTTATGATGAGGAATCCTGTGTGAAGGCACAGGGTGTTTTGAAAGAACGGAATTATACACTTCATATTCGGTAAGGAGGATGTACCTATGGAACTTATACAGGCAAAAATTCCTCTTCGCGGAGAGGTAAAGATTCCGGGAGACAAGTCGATCTCACACCGCGCTGTGATGTTTGGTGCACTGGCTGACGGTACAACAAGAGTGACGAATTTTCTGCAGGGAGCAGATTGTCTTTCTACGATCTCCTGTTTCCGCAAATTAGGAATCGATATTGAAAATACGCAGGAGGAAATCCGGATTCATGGGAAAGGCCTTCACGGGCTTACTGCTCCGACTGAGATTCTGGATACCGGTAACAGTGGAACCACAACACGACTAATCTCCGGTATTCTCGCCGGTCAGAATTTTACCACAACACTTACCGGTGATGCGTCGATCCAGAGCCGGCCAATGGGAAGGATCATCAAACCACTTTCTATGATGGGTGCTACAGTCGAGAGTCTGAAGGGAAACCAGTGTGCACCGTTACAGATTCAGGGGCATCCGCTGACTGCGATCCATTATCAGTCACCGGTAGCTTCTGCGCAGGTGAAATCCTGTGTTCTGCTTGCCGGACTGTATGCAGACGGAATTACTTCGGTTACAGAACCTTATCTTTCGAGAAATCATACGGAACTGATGCTCTCTCACTTCGGCGCACGGGTCACCAGTGAAGGAACAACTGCTTCTATCTCGCCGGATCCGGAACTTCACGGACTGGACATTTCTGTTCCCGGAGATATTTCTTCCGCTGCTTATTTTATTGTAGCTGCTCTTTTGGTGCCGGGATCTGAAGTAATGATCAAAGATGTGGGAATCAATCCTACCCGAGATGGCATTCTTCGTGTATGCAAGGCGATGGGCGCAGATATCACCCTGTTCAATAAACGAACAGCCGCCGGTGAACCGGTTGCGGATCTTCTGGTTCGACACAGTGAACTTCACGGTACGGTCATTGAGGGGGAACTGATCCCGACTTTGATTGATGAAATTCCGGTTCTGGCGGTTTTGGCTGCTTATGCAGATGGAACTACGGTGATTCGAAATGCGGAAGAACTGAAGGTGAAGGAATCGAACCGACTGGATATTATGGTGAACAGTCTGGGAGCTATGGGATGTGATATCGAGGGTACCGATGATGGTATGATCATCCGAGGTGGCAAACCGTTACATCATGCTTCTATTGACAGTCATCTGGATCACAGGATCGCGATGTCGTTTGCAGTGGCTGGGTTGGCTTCTGAAGGAGGAGTCGAAGTGCTGCGGGCGGATTGTGTGGATATTTCTTACCCGGAGTTTTATGCGGATCTTGGTAAGCTGATGAAGTAATATTTTTTATTGGCTAGAGGGACGCCGAGAGCTGCGGGAAACCGGGGTGGACAACATGGGCAGGGCAACTTTGAACTAGCCGCTAACTTCGACTATATTCACTTGGGTCAGCTGACCCAAGCGAAAGTCTTCGTAAGCGTCGGATTTCAAAGCTTGCCCTAACCGCCCATAAAGTGTTGTCCACCCCGGTTTCCCGTAGCTCTCGGCTGTTTCTTGGCAAAACAAATTTGAAACAACCGTTAATTTTGCGTCATATCTTTCCAGTTGCACGCAATGACTATTTTTATCGATACCCAGCCCAGCAGGGCAAAAAGATGCCTTTCAAAAGCATTTTGCGGGCGGTTAGGGCGAGTTTTAAGATCCTGTGTTTAGTAAGACTTGGCGATGAGCGGCTCTCAGTGAATCATGTGCATCGTTGAAAAAATCCCCATATCAATCACGCAGGATGCAGATTCGAGTGTACAGGTAAAAAAACGTAGGCGTAGCGGGCTACGCTGAGGCTTTTTTGCCTGTGCACTCGGATTTGCAGACAAGCGAGTGATATGGGGATTTTTTCATAAGATGTACAAGTCGTACTTAACACATAGCTTAAAATCGTCCTGCCCACTGCTTTTGCAGGGGAGCTTTTTGCAATTTGGGGCATACGCCTTGAATATCTTATTTGTAGAAATCTACAACATCTTCCGGATTATAGTACACTTTATCCTGCTCTTCTATCGTCGCTTTTCCATCTTTCACATCGATAATCGTTACCGCGCAGTTTGGCGGTACGTGACCTCTCCAGAAGTCGCCTTTCCGGCCGTCAATGTAATAGAGAAAGGCCCGTGTCGAGCAGCCGTGTGCTGCTATTAGAATTGTTTTATTCCGGTAGTCCGGGTTGTGGATCAGGTCCTCGTAGAAGGCACCGCAGCGGTCAATCATCTGCTGAATAGATTCGCCGTCTTTCGGTGGCTTGTAACCGAAGGGATCCGTGAAGAACTGTTCAAAATCTTTTGACGGAATCTGATAATTCTCCCTTCGACAGCAAAGTCCTTCCCATTTTCCGAAACTGATCTCTTCTATTCTCTCATCCGTAAGAATCGGTATATTTCTGTCACCCAGTACCAGTCCGGCGGTCTCGTAAGCCCGCTTTAACGGGCTTGCGATTGCCAGGTCAAAATGTACATCTTTTAATTTTTCACCGGTGATTTTTGCAAGGCGGATACCGTTTTCGTTCAGTTCGATATCCGTTCTTCCCTGCAGCCGTCCCAGAGTATTCCATGAAGTTTCTCCATGACGAATCAGATATATTCTCATCTTTTTTACTTTCTAAGCTGGATTCCCATGCCTTCCAGACCATTCAGGATCTTGTTCATAGCGCCATTGATTTCTGCCTCTTCCAGAGTTTTCTCTTTGGAGCGGAAGGTCAGAGAATAAGCAACGGACTTGAATCCTCTTTCGATCTGATCTCCTTCGTAAATATCAAACAGTTCGAAGTGTTCCAGAATCTTACCGCCTCTCTGAGCGATCATATGTTCGATCTGTCCAACCATGATCTCTTTCGGTACTACCATGGAGATGTCACGGTTTACTGCTGGGAATTTTGCGATTCCTTCGTATTTGCGGTCGAAGGATGCGTGTTTTACGACATTCAGGATATCCAGAACTGCCACATATGCGCGCGTTCCGATACCATAGGTATCTGCCACTGCAGGATGCACTTCGCCCAGATAACCCATCACTTCACCTTCGTAGCTGATCAGAGCCTGACGACCCGGATGCAGGAAAGTCTTACCGGCTTTCGGATCGTACTCAGTTTTCTTATGCATACCGATCTGATCGAAGAACTCTTCTACTACACCCTTCATATCAAAGAAATCACCGTCTCCGTACATACCCAGAGTGAACATCATACGTTCATCCGGCAGTTCGGTCAGCGGAAGTTCTTTTGGCAGATATACATTGCCCAGTTCGTACAGACGGACATTTTTATTTCTTCTGTTATAGTTTGTTGCCAGAGAAGTCAGCATACCATTCAGAGAAATGGTTCTCATGATACTGAAATCTTCACCCAGCGGGTTGGAAATGGTGATTGCTTTTCTCAGTTCATCTCCTGCCGGAATCTGCAGTTTGTCAAATACCTTCGGGCTTTCGAAAGAATAGCAGTATCCCTGAGAGAATCCACAGTACTCAGCTACATCTCTTGCCACTTCTTCGATCCTCAATTTAAATGGCAGTTTTCCTGTTGTTGCCTCACCACTTGGCAGTGTGGTCGGAATATTGTCATATCCGTAGAAACGGGCAACTTCTTCTGCGATATCTGCAGTACGGAAGATATCATGACGGAAGGTCGGAGCAACAATCTCGTTGGTTGTTTCATCGTAAGCCAGTTCTACCCTGGACAGGTACTCCAGCATATCTTCTTTGGAGATATCAGTTCCCAGAAGGCTGTTGATTTTTTCCGGTTCAAACGGTACTCTTACAGGTTCTTTTTTCTTGGTATATACATCAGCCACACCACCAACAACTTCACCGGCTCCCAGTTCTTCCATCAGCTGGCAGGCACGGTCGATGGCTGCCAGTGCATTGTTTGGATCCAGACCTTTTTCAAATTTTCCGGAAGCATCTGTACGAAGTCCGATTCTCTTTGCAGACAGACGGATATTCGGACCGTCAAAGCATGCTGCTTCAAACAGAACTGTTTTTACATTGTCTGTGATCATGGAATTTTCTCCACCCATGATACCTGCGATACCGATAGATTTATCTCCGTCACAGATCATCAGAACGTTTTCATCCATCTGGCGTTCCTGACCGTCAAGAGTAACAAATTTTTCGTCTTTTCCGGCACGGCGTACATGGATCTCATGATTTGCGATCATATCCAGATCATAGGCATGCATCGGCTGACCATATTCTTCCATGACATAGTTTGTGATATCTACCAGGTTGTTGATCGGGCGGATGCCGTTGGCAGCCAGACATCTCTGCATCCATTTCGGGGACGGACCGATTTTTACATTTTTTACGACTCTTGCGCAGTAACGCGGACAGAGATCTTTGTCTTCTACGGTTACTTTCACATAATCATTGACATCTTCGTCATTACCGGTAGCTGTTACAACCGGCGGAACAAATTCTTTACGGAAAGTAGCTGCTGCTTCTCTTGCGATCCCCAGTACACCGTAGCAATCTACACGGTTGGAAGTGATCTCATATTCAATCACCGCATCGTTCAGTCCCAGTGCTTCGATCGCACTCGCACCAACCGTGGCATCTTCCGGGAAAATATAGATTCCGTATTCCGGAGCTTCCGGATACATTTCTCGTGTGGAGCCAAGTTCTTCGATGGAACACATCATACCGTAGGAATCCACACCACGCAATTTTCCGGCTTTGATCTTGATTCCGCCCGGAGTTTTCTTACCGTCGTGTCCACCTGCAACTCTTCCTCCCGGAAGAACAACCGGAACTTTGTCTCCTTCTTTTACATTTGGAGCGCCGGTAACGATCTGTGTTACTTCATTGCCTACATTTACCTGGCAGATGATCAGTTTATCTGCATCCGGATGTTTCTCAATCTTTTCAATCTGTCCGATCACGATGTTTTCCAGATCGGCATCCAGTAATTCATATCCTTCAACTTTAGTTCCGGACAGTGTCATCGCATCTGTATATTCCTGAGCTGTGACGTCCAGATCCGGGACAAACCTTTTAATCCATGATAAAGATGTATTCATTCTTTTAATCCTCCTAGAACTGTTTTAAGAATCTGTAGTCATTTTCATACAGAAGGCGCATGTCATCGATCTCGTATTTCAGAAGTGCGATACGCTCCAGACCTACACCAAAAGCAAAACCGGTATATTCTTTCGGATCGATGCCACACATCTCAAGTACATGCGGATGAACCATACCACAGCCAAGGATCTCGATCCAACCGGATCCTTTACAAAAACGACATCCTTTGCCACCGCACTTGAAACAGGATACATCAACCTCTGCACTCGGCTCTGTAAATGGAAAATGATGCGGACGGAATTTTGTTTTTGTTTCCGGTCCGAACAGTTCTTTTGCAAATTCTTCCAGTGTACCTTTCAGGTCAGAGAAAGTAATATGTTTGTCGATTACCAGACCTTCGATCTGATGGAAGGAAGGAGAATGGGTTGCATCTACTTCGTCAGAACGGAATACACGTCCCGGTGCGATCATACGAATCGGCAGTTTCCCTTCTTCCATGGTTCTCGCCTGAACCGGAGAAGTCTGGGAACGAAGCAGAATGCTGTCTGTGATAAAGAAAGTATCCTGTTCGTCACGAGCCGGATGATCTTCCGGAATATTCAGTTTGGTGAAGTTGTAATCTGCGTACTCAACTTCCGGTCCTTCCACAACTTCATAACCCATACCGATAAAAATTCTTTCTACTTCTTCCAGTGCAATGGTATTCGGATGACGATGACCAACGTTTGCTTTTTTTGCAGGCAGTGTGACATCGATTACTTCTGCTGCCATCTTTGCTTCCCGCAGTTCTTTCTCCAGACGGGTTTTTGTCTCCTCCATCATAGTTTCAATTTTTGCCCTGGCCTCATTCACCATCTGTCCTACTTTCGGACGATCTTCCGGAGCTACATCCTTCATACTTTTCAGCACAGAAGTAAGCTGTCCTTTTTTACCAAGGAAATTTACTCTTACATCATTCAGTTTGTCCAGGGCGTCTGACTGTTCAATCTTCTCAGAAGCTTCATCCAGAATCGCCTGTAATGTTTCTTTGATACTATTACTCATGGCAGTTCTCCTTTTCTATTTGTTGGGGATAGCACAATGCAACGGGTAAAATACGCTACGCGATTTTTATTCGTTTTCGCAACTATGAGAGACACGCTACGCGAGTTTCTCATAGTTATCGCGGCAGTCGCCAAGGTCTCGTGCAAGCACGGACTTTGGCTCGTTGCTCGCGTAAAAAAAGCCTCGCCCTTCCAGATTACTGGAGGGACGAGGCATTTATATCATCTCGCGGTACCACCCTGATTTCCGATTAAAATATTAACGGACACTCATTAAGACTTAACGCGTCTGTACGTCTTCTCTTACTTGTCTTTCGGAGAAGAAGCTCCAGTGGGAATCTCAATATATATCTGAACTTAAAGGAGCTCGCAGCCGGTGACTCCTTCTCTCTGTAAGAAAATATATATCTACTGACACTTTCTCAGCTTTTTTCTTTCGGCATAAATTATAGTATGGATCCGCTTATCTGTCAAGTTTTATTTCCGCTTTATTCCTACTTCATACCCTCTTTGGTATTTACCCCTGTTACTGTTCCGGTCATTTTCAGTAGTTTCTACAATTCCTTCTTTTCTGTCGTTTCCTTTTCTGTCATTTTCTTTTCTTCTGTATCATTTTCCCGGATTCCTTTTAACAGTCCCTGGTACTCGCTGCGAATCAGCTCGCTTGCCATTTGATGCAGCCTGCGAAGGCGCTCTTCAAAATAAGCATTGATTTCCGCCCCGATCAGAACAATATACATACAAAAATACAACCACAAAAGAACCAGAATAATCGTCGTCAGGCTTCCGTACATGTTGGAAAATCCATCGTAATAATCCAGATAGACAGAAAATCCAAGGGAAAACAGTGACCACGCCACCGCCGAGACCACCGCTCCCGGTATCTGACTCCGAAAAGAAGTCTTTCTGTTCGGCAGAAATTTATAGATCATCAGGAAAATCAGTGCCAGTACAACAAGTGAAACTGCTGTACGCATACCAATGACATAGGCAGTGACTTTGGCAAGCGTCGGAATGTACTTTGTAAGAAGTTTCTGGATACTGTTACCGAATACCAGAAGAATCAGGCTGCTGATGACAGCAAGAATAAAGATCAGTGTATACAGAGCAGACCGTATCCTTGTCACCACATAATTTCTCGTCTCTTTTACATGATAAATCGCATTGACCCCATTCGTCAGTCCCTGCAGGCCTTTCCCCGCACTCCAGAGGGTAAAAACCGCACTGATTGGTACAATTGCTGTTGATTTGTCATAGACCTCCTGAATAATACTAAAAAGAAAACTTCGAAAATCTCCCGCATCCGGCATAATCTGCAAAAGAATCTCCACTACCATATCTTTTGTAATAGAGACATACGTTACCAGCGGAAGCAGAAGCATCAAAAAGGGCACAAAGGACATCAAAATAAAGAAGGCTGCCTGTGCGGCAAATGCGCTCACATGATCCTGAGCCATGCGGTTCATGAATCCGGTCATGATTTTTATAAACTTTTTCATTTTGCTTTCCTTTCTGCACAATATCTGGTTTTTACATAATTATTTTTATCATACTATTTTTTCAGAATTCTTGCAAGTTTTCTATAGTAATATTCTGATAGAAAATCTGCAGAATGTCCCGCCAGCCAAGACCATTTTCTGCAAGATGCTTTGCTCCGTTCTGACTCATCCCCACACCATGCCCATAACCTCCACCGGTAAAGACAAATGTACCCGCTCCCTGTTCTTTCCTGAAATCGACTATAAAGCAGGCACTCGGCAGTAATTCCATCGTATCACAGACACTTCCATCATTTCTGCTTACAGACAGCCCTTTTACCGATAAGAATTTTCGGATCGCATATTCGTTTTCAAGTGTTGCGTTTTGATTCTCTCCCTGAATCTCCAGTGTTTTTACTCCTCCACCTGGATTTCTTCCCTGTATGGATAAGCCGGTAAATGCACCAAGCTGAGGCCATTTTCTTTCACTGCGTTCTTTCAGCATTTCCCATGGAATGCAGACTTTCCATCGATACCAGACATCTTCTTTTTCATAATCTCCTGCATCCCTCTGCAAAATTCGTTCCCGAAACGACTGCTCTGTCATTTCCGGCTGCAAGGTACCGTTCACCATGGTTTCCACAGCCTTGTGACTCACTGCAATGCTCCTAAGATATGGAGTACTTTTTTTCGCGTTCCATACTTCATCTGTATCGGTGCAACCCCAGGAAGTCGAAAAAAAATATGCTTCAATCGGTTTTCCATCACTAAGTATTATCATCCCCCTGGTAGCATCCACCGCCTGACTGCTTGCCGCCTGTTCGGAAATATTGTTATACACCTGACAGGAAACAGTATCGTCCACATCCGCATCCCACTCTTTCATTCGTTCTTCTCTGATCTGCCGTACTGCATATGTTCGTGCGCAAACTGCCTGTGCACAGAGTGCTTCTGCCGGGGCATCCGCAGGCATCTCACTCGGCACAACTCCTTTCAGATAAGATTCCAGATCAACCTGGTTGATCACTCGAAAACCTTGTTTCTCTCTCGTCACTTCCAGAATACCCTGATATGCCGGCGCGCCCTGACTTCTTCTGACAGAATTCAAAGTCAGTGACATTGTGTCCGGTGCTTCCACAATAACTGTCTGCCCAGGCTGCATCCGTTCTGACAAACAGAGTTCTGTACCAGCCTCCTGCTGCACTGTTATATCCCCTTTTACCAAGTAGGGTGCCGGACAGGATATCCTCACATCCGAATGAAGATACTGCTCAGTTCCGTCAACAGAAATCAATACACGAATTATCGTCTCTTTTCTTTCTGTATTTTTTTCTTGTTCCATATTTGTCAATGATGTAGTCGGATTATCTATCTCCTCATTTCTTTTCTGCTGTTGTTCCGTTTTTTTTCGAGTGTTCTTTGCTTCTGCCATCTGTTGCTCTGCCTGCAGTTTTTCAAGATACTTTTTTTCTTCCTCCCTCTGTTTTCCTTCCCATATTCCCGGCAGAAACATCACCAGAAAAATTATCACAGCACCTGCAATCGTCCATATCCATCTCCATGGAATATTTTTATATGTTTCACCATTTTTTTCCATATCTCAGTATATGGCATTTTTCTGAAAATTATCCGGCCGGACTTGTTATGTTTTCAGTCAAAATTTATGACGTTGCTGTTCACCGCTAGAGCGTGTCTGGAAAAGGCTTTTCGTGAGCTGCGAGTCTCAGTTTGTGGAAGATTTTATCCGAATGAGGGTAAAATATACCGCAAAGTGGGGCTTGCAGATTGCGGAAATGATTTTTCAGACACGCTCTAAGATCCCACGAACTGTTTTTTGTGGACGAAAGTCATAGAAAATACACAAAAAGGATCCCATACCCTCAATTAACGGGTACAGAATCCTTCTATCCTGTTTATAAATTAATTATTTTACCAGAAAACGATATACTGTTTTTGTGTCGTACTTCTCTCCTGCTTTCAGAAAAGGCTGTGCGAAATGGGTATCGTTGACCGCGTTCGGACAATACTGGGACTCCAGGCAGAATGCATGGCGCTTATCATATACCGCGCCATTTTTTCCTTTTTCGTTGTTCAAAAAATTTGCTGCATAGAACTGAACAGCCGGACAATCTGTATATGCTTCCATAGCGATTCCGGTTTTTTCGCAATATGCTTTTGCCATCCAGTCAAAGGCACCTTCCGGTTTATCCAATACAAAATTATGATCGTATCCACCTGTCATCTGTAACTGCTCAAAATCTGCATCGATTTCTTTACCGATTGCTTTTGGCTCTGTAAAATCCATAGGAGTTCCTGCAACAGGAGCAAGTTCACCGGTAGGAATGGATTTGGAATCACTCACCGGTGTGTAAGTAGTTGCATTCAGCTGAAGCGTCTGTTCATATACATTGCCGGAATCATGTCCACCCAGATTAAAGTAGCTGTGGTTTGTCATATTCGCCACCGTATCCTGATCAGAAATTCCTTCATAGTGAATCTCTACGGCATTATCATCGGTTAGTGTGTATGTAACTGTCACATCAAAATTTCCGGGAAATCCCTGTTCCCCATCCGGGCTGTGATGACGGAAAGCAACCGCCTGTTCTTTTGTTTCTGCTTCCCACATCATGAATTCAAATCCATCCGGACCACTGTGCAGATTGTTTCCGTTTTCATTTGGTGTCAGCTGAATCATCTTTCCATTCAGCACAAAAGATGCATTCTCGATACGGTTTCCGTTTCTTCCGATTGTAGCGCCGAAATGCGGAGTATTTACCTGATAATCTTCGCCGTGATCATATCCTAATACCACATCTGTCAGCACACCATTTTTGTCCGGTACCAGGACACTTACCAGAATCGCGCCAAAATCTGTAACCTTCATCACCATACCGTTTTTATTGGTTACCGTATACAAAGAAATGGCTTCTCCTTTTTTTGTTGTTCCAAAGCTTTGTTTTTCTACACACATAATACCCTCCGTCTCAGTCACTTTCCAGGACCGTTCTCTTAATAATATTTTGTACCAGCCCTCAGTCTTGTCCCAACAATGTTCCGACTGTTATGCAGCTGTACTATTACATAAAAAAGGAGTCATATCATGACTCCCCATCTTCCTTTTATAACCCCGGAGTGCCGTTTCCCTTTTTTTGACGCCTAGCGACTGCTAGGTGGGTGACCGCAGTATCTCTTTTGTCTTCCGCTGCATAATGACGGCCTGACATCCAATCAACAATATAGGAGTCCCATAAACGTAAATGTAGGTTCAAAATAAAGAGAGGGTCGCACACCCCAGGTGTTACTTTTTATTGTATTATACCCTAGTCTATGTTGTATTTCAAGGAATAATGTACAAAAAATTCAAATTTTTGATGAATACTTTAGGTCACAGTGACCGAAGGGCCTGTTTTCTTTCTTCAGCACTGAATGCCGAGAATTTTCTTCACTACAACAGGCATCTCCGCTACATCTGCTACCGTATTATGACGAACTTCAGCGTTACGGATTTCTTCGATTGCATTCGGCACTGCCACACCGGAAATTTCAGATAACTGGTCGATCAGTTCAAAATCTCCCATAGCTGCATATTTTCCTTCATCAATTGCTTCCATCACGCTTCTTGTAAACTTATATGGGCTTGCTGTAGAGGCAATCACAGTTTTAGCTGTATCACCTGTTTCCTCTGTATACTTTTTATACACTGTTGCAGCTACACTAGTATGTGTATCGATCACATAACCACAGTCTTTATAAATTTTACGAATCGTTTCAGCAGTCTCCTCTTCCGTTGCATAGTTGCCATAGAAATCAGCCAACTGCATCTTCATTTCATCTGTGATATGATAAACACCATCTTTTGTCAGTTCTTCCATCAGAACTTTATTTTTCTCCGGATCATTTCCTGCGATTCTGTAAATCAGACGCTCCAGATTGCTGGAAATCAGGATATCCATAGATGGTGATGTTGTCAGAATAAACTCTCTGTTTCTGTCGTAAGTTCCTGTAGTAAAGAAGTCAAACAGTACTTTATTGTCATTAGACGCACAGATCAGTTTTTTAATCGGCAGACCCATATTTTTTGCATAGTAAGCGGCCAGGATATTTCCAAAGTTACCGGTAGGAACTACTACATTAATCTCTTCACCCTGCTGGATCTGTCCTGTTTTATACAGATTTGCATATGCATATACATAATACACAATTTGCGGAACCAGACGGCCGATATTGATCGAGTTTGCAGAAGAGAACTGATAACCAGCCTCTTCCAGCTCTGCTTTCATCTCAGTGTCGTTGAAGATTTTCTTTACGCCAGTCTGCGCATCATCAAAGTTTCCGCGAATCGCAACAACGTAAGTATTGTCTCCTTTCTGAGTTACCATCTGTTTTTCCTGAATAGGACTCACACCGTCTTTCGGATAAAATACGATAATTTTAGTTCCCGGTACATCAGCAAAACCTGCCATTGCTGCTTTTCCTGTATCACCGGAAGTTGCAGTCAGAATTACGATGTCATTGGTCACACCGTTTTTCTTCGCAGCTGTTGTCAACAGATATGGAAGAATCGACAGAGCCATGTCTTTGAAAGCTATTGTAGATCCGTGGAATAATTCCAGATAATAGGCACCATCTGCTTTCACAAGAGGTGCAATGACATCGGTATCAAACTTCTTATCATAGGCAGACTGAATACATTTCTTCAGTTCTTCTTCTGTGAAATCAGTCAGAAAACGACTCATTACTTCATAGGCAACTTCCTGATAAGACATCTGTGCCAGCTGTTCCATAGGGATGTCCAGTACCGGAATCTGATCCGGTACAAATAAGCCGCCATCTTCAGAAAGACCTTTTAAGATTGCATTGGATGCAGTTACTGTACTTCCATTTCCTCTGGTGCTTCTGTATAATACTTCCATTCTGTACACTCCTCACATATTTTTATGCTTTTATGTAGTAAATCACTATAGTTTAGAATTATAACACAGGTCACTTTTTATGGCAATCCTATTTTCTTTGATTTACATACCTGTATATTTATGTTTTTATGCGTAACTATTCAGTAGGCATTATCCCGCGAGGTGTTTTGGCATAAATATGCTAAAATCCCGAGACATACAAGCAAAAATGCCATCACCGAAGGTGATTTTAAATGCATTTTTGCTCGTAACTGTGAAGGTACTGAACAGTTACTTTTATGCAACTATTCAGCAGGTAGTTTCCCACGAGGTGTTTTGCAATCTCAAATATAAAAGCTGTGTCCACCATGTGCAAACAGGAATGTCAGTTTTTCATCAAACCACTTTACGTTCTTTTCATCTGCCTGATCTTTCGCAATAAAGTACAAAGCTCCCTGCGACAGATCATCACCATCTATCGCACGATTTACTGCTTCTCTGGTATCATCCGAAACAGTCACTGTATAGATTCTGCCATCTTCTGTCGGCGAAAACTGTGGGCTCCCACCTGTCCGATCCCAGATCACAGATGTTACATTATCAGGGAACTGGTCACTCGAGACACGGTTCAAGATAACATTCGTTACCATGATCTTTCCGTCCAGATCTTCTCCTCCTGCCTCCGCTTCCACGATAGCAAGGAGATTCTCATAGTCTTTATCTGACATACGCATCTGTTGAGTCAGATCATCCGCCTCCTGATCTGCGGCTTCCAGTGCCTGAATCATTCTGGTCCCCACATCCAGTTTTGCTACGGTTTCTGTCCGGATCATCCACTGTCCGACAATAACAGTCTCACAGGGACCTCCAACAGCCCGATAACTTTTTGTAAGTCCTTTTGTAGCCAGGATTCCATCGATTACCCCTGCATAACCACAGGGGATCGTCCCGTCAGGATCATCATCCCCGGTATCTGATTCTTCCTCTTTTTGGCCGGATGCTTCCTGTGTGACTGTTATTTCTCCCATTTGTTTTACGATCATCGGCTTGCTACCCATCAGGCTTCCAACAGCCGCGATAACCACCGCTGTACCTGCTCCCACTGCCAGACATTCTCTTTTCCGTTCTCTGACTGCCCGCAGAAGCATCGCCCGAAGGGAATTCCAGACCTTTGTTAATCGTTCCATTTCTATTCCTCTTCGTTCTTTTCTTTTTCATAATTCTGTAATATTTTATTCATAATTATAAATATCCGTAAGAACAAAGTCAATAGAATCTCTGTTTTTTCTACTTATTTCACGAATTCGCTCCCACTTTTTCATGAATAATGCTGGTTTATTTGATTATCGACCCACTTTCTTTTATTTTTTGATATATTTAATCATTTTAAAACATTTCCAATCATTTCGTAACAACTATGCTTTTAGCATCAGAAAACAGGGGCAAGATGTTACATTTCTGCAACATCTTGCCCCCTGATTGTTTTCTTTTTATCGGTTATTAATTGCTGTAACCAGCGCATCGATAGATGCGCGCGGATTATATCACAGTCTATCAAACAAAGCCCAATTTATAGGCGTTTCCGCCGGCGTAAATGCATTCACATTTACGCCCTCTTTTTAAACTCCAAGATACATTCTTATGATTCCTAAAATCAGCAAATGCACCGGATAGAAAAGA
>OODK01000386.1_pt1 | contig 43243 bp, 36 predicted proteins | sample 1671371 | NCBI WGS metagenome assembly OODK01 (sample SAMN06348150, study PRJEB24527) | human gut metagenome | biome: human gut; feature: ankylosing spondylitis patient; material: feces | host: Homo sapiens | place: China | collected 2015-10 | reverse complement strand
AATATTTCACCCATAATCGTTCTCCTTATTTTACTACAAGACCTTTAACCGGTTTGGTTGTCAGTGCAACGATAACCAGCAGGGCAACACCTGTTACCACGTTCTGGATTGTGGTAGGAGCACCGAGTGCAACGAATCCGTTGAACATAAGCTGAATGATCATTTCACCGATTACGATAGCGATAACCGGATGGCCGTATTTCTTAAATGCCAGTCCAAAGAAGGTTCCCATCAGAGGAGTAAAGTTACGGCTCATTGAGGAAAGGTTGGAAGCTGATGTCATGGAAGTACCAAAGCTGATTGTCAGGATTGCCTGAAGTCCGAAGAAGAATCCTGCAAGAGTAAATGCTACGATTTTATATTTTGGAACATTTACACCCATGTTCTTTGCTACAACTTCGTTGCTTCCGATTGCGTAAGTATAAGTACCGATCTTGGTGTATTTCAGGATGAATGCGCAGAGCATATATGCGATCAGTGCCAGGATCAGGTTGACCGGATAATCACCGAATGCTCTGTAATCTGTAGAAAGGATTACGTTCTTTCCGTTTGTTGCATATACACTGAATGCCTCATAGATCAGGGACAGCGCACAGGTAACGATCAGGGAAGAAATATGTAATTTGATATAAACGATACCATTGATTAGACCGATGATAGTGCCACAGATCAGCGGTGCAATAATAAGACCGGCATAACCGAATTTCTCACTTGCGTTGCAGGCGATAATGGAGGAAAGTACGATATTGGCACCAACGCTCATATCGAAAGGTCCCATTACGCAGATAAAGTAGAGGCCGCATCCGCCAACTGCATAAATTAATGCTGATTTCATGTAAGTGGCCAGTTTCTCCGGGGAACCGAAAGTAGTCGGTGCAAGTACTTTAAATACTGCCCAGAAAACTACAAGCATAAGAACCAGAAGGCCGATTCCATAATACTGGCTTTGTTTGAGTTTTTTCATAACCATTCTCCTTATCCAATTCTTCGCCCGCCAAAAGCAGGAGGTCAGACGCTTCCTCAGGGTTTGGCCTTTTGCTTCGAGCGGGCACTGACAATTACCTCTTAAAAGTTTCTCCACTGCCCTTTGGAGAAAAGGCAGTGGAGCATAAGTTCATCATATTAGTTGCTGTGACGGGAAATAACATCATCAATAGAAAGTGATGTAGCTGCTTTGTTCAAATCATCAAAGCTGTATCCTGCTAATTCCACAAGCTCTTCATCTGTGTATGGATCGTCATCTACAAAGTATTTCTTGTAGTTTTCATAGTCTTCGGAAGAAGATACATACAGATATGGGAACTGGATTTCGTATCCGAAGGATCCTTCATCTTTTACATAGTTACCTTTGATTGCGTTATATGTGATAAGGAATGCATATAACGGGTCGCAGAAGTGTCCGCCTGATTCAGCAAACATTCCGCCTGATTCAAGCTGCTCGCCAAGGTCATCAAGGAAGTCTGTGGAAACAACGTCGATCTTTCCTGTAAGTCCTTCGTTTGCCAGAGCACCAATGGAACCAACAAGCGGATCACCGCCGCCGCCTGCAACGATCAGAGCGTCCATATCAGGGTTGGAGTTGTAAAGGGAAAGAGCTGCTGCTGCACCTTCTTCGGAAGATGTGTTAGCATATACAGGCTCTGTGATTGTTGCCTGATCATCCGGGTTAGCTTCATTCCATTCGTCAACTGCCTGTTTGTAACCTTTCCATCTCTGCTGGAAGGTAGCATCACCAACTGTCCAAGCTTCAAGACCGATGTTTCTGTCACCGTTTTCAAGAAGCAGGTTAACCAGTGTGTATCCGTTTGTTACTTCGTCTTCATGAACTGCACCAAGATAATACTGGGAGTTGCATGCTGTCTGGTATACTTCCGGGCTGTTCTCTTCAGAGATGATACGGTAGAACTGTGTAAGGTAAACCTGGTTTGCATCGCAGGTCTGGATTGCAGATGTCATTTCAGAGTCTGCGGAGTTACAGATTACGATACCGTTACATCCTGCTGCACAGAGCTGTTCAACAGAAGCTGTAACCTGCTCAGATACGTGACCCTGGTCAACATACATTACGTTAACGCCAAGAGCATCAGCTGCTTTGTCGATGATTTTCTTACTCTGGCTTCCAAGTACGTCTGTGGAGCTCCAGATTGATACACCGATTGTGATATCGTCATCGGCTGCCTGTGCTGTTACTGCACCCATTGGTAAAGAACCAACCATTGCTGCTGTTGCTGCGATAGCGACTGCTTTTCTCATTCTTTTTTTCATGTTGTAAAACCCTCCTTGAATAATTTGGTTTTTTGTTTTTGAACGGAAGTTTTTTCCGGGCTTTCCGTTCCTTCTGTGACTATATTAAACCATATTTAAGGATTAGGCAGTTAGGACATATTTGGAAATTTTTGTTGCACATTTTTGACCAGTTTGTATATGAAAGTTGGACAAAATGTGAACAAGTTGTACAAAATAGCTGTAACTTGTATGGTCGCTTTCCTGGATCACTGTGCAAGATTGTTCCGATATTCTCTTGGGCTGCATCCCATCTTTTTGCGGAATACTCTGCTGAAATAGTTATAGTCATCATAACCCACCAGAAACGAAATCGTCTCCAGTTTCTTATCCTGATCTTTCATAAGCTCTGCTGCTTTTTCCATACGGATCCTGGTGAGAAAGGCAATGATCGTCTCCCCGTATTTCTGGCTGAAAATTCTGGAGAGATAGCTGGCATCCATATGGTACTGCTCTGCCAGAGCGGTAAGTGTAATATTCTCGTGGTAAGAACGTTCCATATATCTGTGAATCTGTTCTACCTGCTGCACGATGGAACTGGAATTAGAGTCAGAGCTTCTGTCCTCTCCACTCTCCCATAGGCTGTCCAGCAGGATTTTCAGGGACGCGAACAGAGACGGTGCATTCAGACATTTCATATAATAATCAATATTGTCCATGGCTTCCTCTGCCTGTGCGGTCAGCTCCGGGCATTTCTCCTGCACATAACGGTACATGATTCCCGTAATTCTTCCAACATACTGCTTTACATCCAGATAGCTCCAGGTGCCATCATCGCAATGTCTGAAATTACAGGTTTTGAAAATCAGCTTCTCTGTCTCTGCTTTCTGTCCGGTTGACAGCAGATGATAAAGCTCCGTCTCCATATGGGCAGGTGCCGCCTTTCCGGATGTCAGAATTTCATCATTCTTCTGAACCTCACCGTTTTTCTCCTCCGGGCAGGACAGAATACAATGGCTGCGGTTAAACGGACGGGTAACAAGAGTTGAGATCAGTTCCCTGTAAACCGTGCCGATATCGTCCAGCGAACTGGTCTGTTCATGAAGAACAACGGAAACCGGTCCGTATTCTTCCAGTGGAAATTCTTTCAGAATGTTCTCTGAAAGTGTCCGGAGTTCCCTGGCATCTGCTGTTTTTACGATCAGAAACTCACTCATTTTGTTACTGTTATTAAAAATGATCGGATTTCCCGCAGAACCGGTCAGCTCCCTCAGTCTGTACTTGATATTCCAGGACATCAGCAGATTGTCATGTTCAAATTGCTCCGCGATTTCTGTGATATTGTAAAACTTCACCATCAGAGTCGCCACTTCTGAGAATGTATTTGTACTGGAAACATAAGTCTGGGATGCAGACTGACCATATAATTTTCCGGAAAGCAGTGCGGAGTATTCACTGTCCTCCAGAAATGATGAAAGTTTATGTTCCTGGATACGGCTGGTTTCATCCTGCTTCTTCGCGTTCTCTCTTTCTTCCAGAACTCCCAGCGCTTTGGTGAGGACTTTGACCAGTTCTTCTTTTCCCACCGGTTTCAGCAGATAGTCCAGACCCCCGGATACAAATACTCCTTTTACTTTATCAAAATCATCATATCCGCTGATCGCGACCGTCACGATATCCGGATACTCTTTCTGAAGTCTCTGCAATAATTCCAGACCGCTTAAGAACGGCATATTGATATCTGTCAGAATAATATCCGGATGCTCCTCGGGGATTCTTTCCAGAACCTCCTCCCCATCACAGGCAGGCTCCAGAAATTCCAGTGAATATTCCTCCCATGGAATCAGGCTTCGTATATTTTCGCGGCTCCAGAATTCATCGTCCGCCGCAAGGACTTTGTATTTCATGGATTTCAATGATATATCCTCCTGTTTCTATCATCTGTAATCTCTCATTTTGCGTTTCTCTGCACTGATGGCAGCCTTTTTCAAAAAATACCTTTCTCCCCGGATTTATTCTGCACTGCCGTCAGAATATCCGGTATCTTCTTCCAGCACCGCCGGAACTTTAATCGTCACGGTAGTTCCCTCTCCTACCGTGCTCTCAATATGTAGCCCGTATTCTTTTCCAAAAAGTTTTTTCAGACGTGCATTTACATTCAGGATTCCAATGGAAACACCGGACTCTACACGCTTCATATCATTCTGCTCTAACAGACGGTTCATGGCTTCTGCATCCATGCCTGCCCCGTTATCCTGAACCGTGATCACCAGATTTTCACCCACATGTTCCGAACGGATCAGAAGTTTCTTGTCTTTTCTCCGCACATTTCTCAGGCCATGTGTCAGGGCATTTTCGACAACCGGCTGGATACAGATACGCGGCATCGGGTCCTGGAGGGTGTCGCTGTCTATCTGATAATCATAGGCAATACTCGAGCCATTTCTCACATCCATGACGTAGAGGTAATTTCTCACATGCGCCATCTCATTCTGCAGAGTGGAAAGTTCATCCGTCATATTCAGGCTGTAACGGAAAATCGCGGACAGCGAACGGCACATTCCACTTACCATCGGACAGTTCTGTGCGTTTGCGATGCCACTCATGGTATCCAGCGTATTATAAAGGAAATGCGGATTGATCTGCGCCTGAAGCATTTTATATTCCGTACGCTCTACCAGCATCTTGTGCTGTAATTCTTCCTGCGCCATGACTTCCATACGGTCAAGCATTTCGTTAAACTCTGTCCCTAATGTAGTCAGCTCCTGTGACCATCCGACCGGCTGCACGCGAAGCTGCGTTTCCCCGTTCTTGATCCGCGTGATCGTGCTGCTCATCTCTTCCACCGGTTTCGTCATCCACTGTGATACGAACAGTACCAGTACCATGACTGCAAAGATCATAGCTGTCATTATAATAAGAAGCGTTCGGATCAGGGCCTTCTGTGTCGCAGTCAGAAGAGACTGGGAAACCAGCACAAATGCTTCCAGATTATACTTCTCCTGAGAGACCTGGATCAGATAGTTTCCATCATACTCCTGCTCCAGTTTGCTGGACTGATAGTAAGCCTCGATCACTTTTGCAAGCTGTTTCTGAATCCTGTGCTGGCTCTCCGATGCCTGCCCGGTCATTGCGATCACCCGGTCATTCAAAGGCTGAAGCCACAGGCAGACCTGCTCCACATCCACATATTTTCCCATAATCGAAGTGAAAGCTGCGCTGTTGATGTCGCAGACAAGATAGCCCAGACTGCTGCGGTCTGAATCGTAATTGTGGAGTTTCAGGACAAAACGGACAATGTCTTTTTTCGCATCCGGATTATGATAACCGGAAATCATCAGATCCGTGCGGTCCCCATGCACATACTCATAAACCCGGTCCGCATTGTCATCATAGTCTGATTTGTAAATGTCTCTTGGATATGTAACAGAATTGTATCGATAGCCACTGATCAGCCTGTCTTTCGTATCATAAAGATACATGGCCAGAACCTGATCCTCTTTTGTAAAACGCTTTCTTGCCAGATACCAGGTTCTCCAGTAGTATTCTTTCAGACTGGTATCCTGTTCTGCGGCATCACGCATAGAATTTATAAGATCCTGCTCACTGTAGATCGTAAGCATTTCTCCCCGTATCGTGTGAATAAAATTAGACAGATCTGTCTGCATTTTATTTAAAGATATTTCATGATCCGAAATACTCTCCGCCCGTATCTGCCTGCGCAGTGACTGGTGAAAAAGAAAAGTCTGCAAAAGCAGCGCAAACACCACACTGCCGATACACAGGACAAGCAGAGTATTTCGCATCGTCCATTTGTTATGTTTCATTTTATAAATCCCCTCAAAAAATTATTATCATAATTATAATACAGAAATTTTATGTTGAAAAGGAAAAAAGCACGGTTGCTCACTCAGTTCTCAAAAGCGAAAAAGCAGCAGCAAGGTATATTCTTAACAAAATACGCCTTACTGCTGCCAATTTCAGCTTATATGAGATAACTATAAGATAACTATCTGAAATAACAATAAAGATTACAGTTCAATATGTACTGCACCGACTGCACGGATATTCATCGGATATACGTTTTCTTTTCCTGCAAATCCGGAAATGTAGGAAACATAGTTTTCTGTTTCTTCTTCCGGTACCACGCACATGATAACACCTGCAAATCCGCCTCCGTGGATACGGCAGACACCTTTGCCCAGTTTCTCAAGGAAGAGGTCTGTGAGAGCAAGTGCAACAGAGATTTTCTGCTCTGTAAATGCTTTGATCGGGTAGCAGTTCTGAAGTAATTCCCAGGAAGATTTTCCGGATTCGCTGATCAGTTTCAGTACAGTTGCTCCGTCTTTCTCTTCAACAGCTTTTGCAACTTTTTCTACACGTTCATTCTCTTTAAAGAAATGGATGGCTCTTAAGATTGCTCTGTCATTCTCGATCTTACCCATATTTGCCAGCACATCATCCAGAGTTGTCTCGCAGAGAAGTTCTGCTCCTGCTGCTTTGGCTGCCTCTTTCATTTCCATCGGGATTTCAGAATATTCCTGGCTTAAATCCGCATGTCCTTTTCCTGTGTTTACAATTACAAGATGATGATTGTAATCATGGAAAGAGAAGTCTACTTTCTCATATTTCGGGTTCTCTTTGTCAGAGAAATCCAGAAGGATCGGGCCGCCTACCGCGCATGCAAGCTGATCCATTAATCCGGATGCTTTCAGCCAGTATACATTCTCAGCGTACTGTCCTGCTTTTGCATAATCGATATATGTCATGGCACCATCATTGAAGAAGTAGTTGATGATGGAACATACAAGCATTTCAAATGATGCAGAAGAACTTACACCTGCTGCACGGATTACGTTTGTGGTCACATAAGCGTCAAATCCGGCTGCCTTGAAACCGAATTTCCGGATAGCTTCCACCATACCTGCAACCAGGGATACGGTTCCCTGAGCCTTCGGAACACTGGAAAGTTTCTCGATATCTACAACAACTTCTTTGTCATATCCTTCACTTGTGATACGGATAATGCTGCTGTTGTTCGGGTATGCTGCACCAATGGTATCCATATCAATGCAGGCTGCCAGTACACGGCCGCCATTGTGGTCTGTATGGTTTCCGATAATCTCTGTTCTTCCAGGTGCGGTAAAGAATTCTGCTGTATCATGATGGTAAATTTCTGCGAAGTGGTCAGCTACTACCTGAAAACGTGCTGCTGAGTTCTCTGCTTCGCCGTAAATACGTGTTAATTCATTTTTATTTGGAATATTCATTGTAAAAATCCTCCGTTGCTTTCTCCGATCCGGCCGCCGTTACGCAGTGGCATTGCATGAAACCCGGCGGCGGATGGGAATATGTGTATGAAAGTTTGGGAGCAGCCTTATTCCGGCTACACTCTTAAAATCCAGTATATCCCGCAATTATCGGAAAATCCTTGATAATCTGGGGAGAAAATAGTAAAATCTTGCGTTTCTTTCTGCGTACGTGTACAATAAGTTTATAGATACCCGCACCTGTTTCATACCTGCACACCAAATTTATTTCATCTGTATACACCAGACAATACCTGCTATAGATCACAGTATATTTATTTTATCACAGGAGGATACGAAGCAATGGCAGAGATCATAACCGACGGCTCCCAGAAGGAACTGAAAAAACATGGCAGCGATGAATTTCCGCTGCTGGTAAGCTATGAGAAGCTTTCCGGCTATAAATCCGGCTCTTTCTTATGGCACTGGCATCCGGAAATAGAAATTACTCTTTGTCTGGAAGGCCAGATCCTTTATAAAGTAAACCAGTGTACCTACCATATGAAAACCGGTGATATCCTGCTGGGAAATGCCAATGTTCTCCACGCAGGTTTCATGGAAGATATGCAGGATGGCAAATATGTTTCCATCACTTTTCTGCCCAAAATCATCTACGGTTCCTATGAGAGTATTCTGCGCCGCAAATATGTGGAGCCTTTTTTACAGAACTTCTCTCTCCCTGCGATTTATATTGATTACTCCCAGTCCTGGCACAGTCTCTTCGCTGAGTATGTAAAAGAAATCATACGTCTCTATGAAGAGAAAAAAGAATTTTATGAACTGGATATCACCGGAACTTTGCAGAAGCTGTGGCGCTGCATGCTCCAGAATCTCCCGGAAGATCTTCCTTATACTGAGCACAGCAAACTGGAACGAAACCGTATGCGTGAGATCATGGATTATCTGGAACATAATTATATGAATAAAATCCAGATGAAAGATATCGCAGCCGAGATCCATCTCTGCGAGAGTGAATGCAGCCGCCTGTTCAAGCGTTACATGAACGTATCTTTATTTACGTTTCTTCAGGAATACCGCGTAGAGCGAAGCCTGGAATTTCTGCTCAGTTCCGGAGACAGCATCATGGATGTTGCTCAGAAATCAGGTTTCACAGACTCCAACTACTACGCCAAAGTATTTTCCCGGGTAAAAGGGTGCAGTCCACAGAAATACAGGAAACAGAATATTACTTTGAAAAAATAGAGATTTTTTATTCCTTCTATTTTACTGTTACTGCTTTCACACTTCCCCAGTCAGAATAATATCTCACGCCATTTGAGGCTCTTTTAAATGCGCGGATACGAACATAATAAGTTGTGTTCTGGCTGAGACGTTTTATGGTAAAATTATCTGTATTTGTGTTTACTGCGGCAGTTCTGGCACCTTTCATGTTCTTCTGCGTGCTGTACTGTATCTGATATCCGGTAAGCTGTTTCCCAGGAGTCCATGTCACAGTCGCAGTTCTGGAAGCTGTGGATTTCAGAATTTTCACAGAAACCGTTTGAGGATATACTCTGATAAAAATTTTTTTCACCAGTTTTTTATAGTTTTTGCCCTCTGTCGCCGTGATCGTGGCTTTTCCGATATCTTTCGGAATAAACTTACTGCCTTTAACTGCTACGATTTTTGTATCAGAAGACTCATAAGTTACTTTTCCGTCTGTGACGATTTTCTTTGCAATGTTTCCTGAACTGCTGCCAAGTACTATGTCCCGACTACTGGCTGAAATTTCCGGAGATTTTTTTATGATTGTAAAGTTTACTGTTTTTTTGCCTGAATAAGTTCCTTTTCCGGTAATTGTTATATGTCCCTCTCCGGCATTTATATTGTCGGTATAAGTAAGTGTATAATCTTTACCTTCCTGCAAATCTGTATTTTTTCCTGTTTGTGAATCGCGTCTGATAACTTTTACGGATGGCTTCTTTGCTTTACCATCATAAGTATAATTTGTTGGAGTTACCTGGATTTTAATATTTGTATTATTAATATTGTTCTCCGGAAATGGAGTTGGTGTCGGTGCCGTCGGTCCGTTAACTGTTACATATTCCATGTCAGTGACATTTCCGATCTTCGCTGTAAGTTTTATTTTTCCACTCGAAACACCTGTTACGTTACCACCCTCATCAACACTGGCAACAGAAGGATCGCTGGATTTCCAGGTGATTGTTCCCGTAGTTCCTCTAATAGAATAAACTCTGCATCTGCATCCATAGAATTCCAGCCATGCCTTTGCCGTTTCATTGATCTCCAGTTTATTCTTTGACATCTTTATCGCTGCCCCGACTTCTGATTCGCTAAAGTCTACTTTCACTGTAACGTTCTTCTCAACAGAACCTCTCGTTTCATCCATCTGAGATCTGGAACTGAATTCACCGCTGGTTGTACTTTTCTTTACACCATCCTGATTAATAAAAGTACTAAATCCTACATAACGATAATCGGGATTTATCATCATAGTATAATGTCCTGTAACAGCATCTTTGTTTCCGTTTACCCAATCCGCCTTCTCTGCATAGAATATATTGATTCCGGGAACTATGGAATTAACCTCTGCCTGATGCCAGGAAAGAATCTCACCCTTGCTCTTTATTCCTTTTGGAGATGCCACTGTAAAACAGCTCTGTTTGTTCGGTCTGGTATGTTCCGGATTAACAGAGGCTTCTGCTGCGCGGATTCTGGCTATGTATTCAAGATCTGATGACCATTTGAGCGGTACATAATCGGAAGGTTTCAGAAAGCTTGATTCATCACGTGGGTCCCGAACAGCTTCTTCGCACGCCTCTTTACGAATCTGATTGACCCGATCAAGCGCAGCCTGTATATCCGCAATATAATCGCCTCTTATGCCAAGGGTAATATAACTGTTTGCTGATGCCTCCGCTGTCAGATCTTCGTCCTCGGGATAAGCATCTGGAATGTCATCCAGGTCGGTTTCCGCTTCTGCATCCTGACTCTGATTCTGGCTCTGTTCCGTGTCTGAAATGTTCAAAGCTTCCGCGTCTGAAAATGCAGCTTCAGTAGCTGTATCTTTGTCCGCGTCTATGATGCTGTGTTCATCTGCACCTGCATTTACATTTACATTCGCATCCGTATCTACATTCACGCCCATACCAAATCCATCCGAAAACGAATCTGTAAACACATCTGTCGCTGCACTCTCTCCGTCAGAGCCTTCCGACTCAGATACAAACTCCCCGGCTGACACCACGCTCCCGGCTTCCGTCTGTGCATCACTGGCTGTAACAAGAGCACTGTCTGACATAATCAATGCCATACCTGTTAATATTGCTGCAAACTTTTTCACCTTCATGCCTGTCCCTCCTTAGTTTTCTAATTGTGGATTGTGTCGTTTTTTTCATTGTAACATCCACATGGATTCCCCACAAGTAAATTAAATGAATATTAATTGGATATATCTGTTTTAACAGAATTTTTTTGTAATAATGAATTTTATTTCTGATAATCAAATTTTAAAAATTTCTCTTGTGAAGCCTTTCCATTTACGCTATACTAAGACCAAAGAGTTCTTCTGTTTCAGGAAGGACATATGAATGATCAAACGAAATTTCAAAGATCTGACTATACGAGATGCTTTCATGTTTGCAGCTGTAATGTCTGATCCGGAAATCTGTCGCAGAGTATTAGAACTTGCATTGGGAATCCCAATTTCAGAAGTACATATCCAGACAGAAAAAACTATGTCTTATCACTCCGAATATCATGGTGTACGTCTGGACGTTTATGCGGCAGATGTAAACAGAACACGTTTTAATGTAGAAATGCAGGTTACGCTACAGAAATTTCTTTCCAAAAGAAGTCGTTATTATCACGATCAGATAGATATGGATGCATTACTGACCGGAAATTCTTATGAGGATTTACCGGATACTTATGTTATATTTATCTGTGATTTTGATCCATTTGGAGATGGCTTGTATCGATATTCGACAGGTACTTATTGTGAAGAAACTGGAAATCGGATAAATGATGGAGTTAAGACGATTTATCTCAATGCACATGGAAAGAATCGAAAAGATATTCCAGAAGAATTATTAGAATTTCTGGATTATGTAAAAAACACCGGGCGCAGGAAAGAAATTTCAACTGCAGATCCATTTGTCAGACATTTGCAGAATACGATTGATACAATTAAGCAGGATCGTAGCATGGAGGAAAGATATATGCTCTTAGAAGAAATGATGCGTAATGAAAAACAGGAAGGACGTCAGGAAATAGCAGTTCAGTTTCTTTTGGATTCCCTGAACTCTAAATTTTCTGTTTCAACTGCTCTGAGCAAAAAAATCTCGTCAGAAACTGATATGAATAAGCTTCAATCATGGTTTCAACTTTCTGAAAGTAACTTCTCTGGAAGATTTTGAGAAAAATATGTAAGAGTATTTATCGTTTTATGATATTTATATTTTTGCTGCTATAAATTTCTTTTTGCATTTACCCTACAAAAATCTTTTCTCGTTTTTTATATCTATACTTTCTATACCTACATCAGGTAACTTATCCCTAAACCATAATACATATAGAAACAGCAGAACTCTTTTCACATTATTTGTAATTCTACACACCAAAAGTGTCACAAAAATTATTTTTACTATCACTCCATTAGTATTCCATAGACCCTCCAAATACCATCTGCTATACTCATTTTATAGATGAAAATTTAATAAAAAGTAGGAAAACATCTATGAAAAAGAATTTAAAAAAATTGATTGTCTTATTTACATGTCTGACAATCCTGCTTAGTGTCTCTATGGTGCAGGTATATGCAGCACCATCGATCTCCGCTAAGAAAGTTTCTGTCTACGTTGGAAAGACAAAACAGCTGAAAGTCAGTGGAACTTCGACGAGCGTAAAATGGACAACCAGCAACAGTAAAATAGTCACTGTTTCATCAAAAGGACTGATCAAAGAAAAAAAGGCGGGGAAAGCAATTGTTACTGCCACAACTTCCGGCAAACAGCTGAAATGTGCAGTTACCGTAAAAAATATAAATGCCAAAGCTAATAAGATTACCTTTAAAACCACTGACGGCGGAGATTTTGTCTTAAATTCCACAAAAGCAAATGTAAAATTTAAGATGGCTGCAGACTGTACAGATGTAAAAGCTTCTGTCACAGATGCAACTGGTAAAACTTATTATTCCAAAACTTTTTCCTCATGTACAAAGAATAAAGAATACTCTTTCCAGTGGAACGGAAAAACATCCAATGGTAAGAATGTTGAAGCAGGTGCTTACCGTATCTGCATCACCGCAGGTACTACAAAAACTTATTCCGCTTATCTGCGTGTATATGCAAAAACAGGTTTCTCAGGAGGAAATGGTTCTTCCTCTAATCCGTATAAAGTAAGTAATCTGGAACATCTTCGTAAAATCAGCCTGTATCCAAATAAGCACTTTGTACAGACTGCAAACATCAGTGGCAATTATGAAAGTTTCCAGCCACTTTGTACAACAGATGCCCCATTTAGCGGAAGTTACAATGGTCAGGGATATACCATTTCCACCCTTAATATCAGCAGCGACTCCCATTCTGCATTGTTTGTAGCTGTTTCCGGAAACATATCAAATGTTAAAATCGATAGATTTCTGGTAAATGGACAAAGTGATGGTTACAAATATGATGGAATCGGCGCAATCACAGGAATAAACAAGGGAAGAATTATAAATTGTGTTATTACAAATACTAATATTACCGGTTCTGATTCCAATAGCTGTGGTGGGGTTTGTGGATTTAATGACGGTATTATTCAGAATTGTACTGCCCAAAATGTAACCTCTAAGACATCTACAAGAGAGGCAGATACTGGTGCCGGTTGTATTGTCGGCAAAAACTCTGGAAGTATCATAAGTTGTTCTGCAAAAAATATAACTGCATCAGGATGGCAAGCTGGTGGAATTACAGGAGTTAATACTAACAGCGGACAATGTGTCATGTGTGAAGTAACCGGCGTAGTCAACGTAAGCGCAATATTTAATTTTGGTAACAGTGCAGGTGCAATCGCAGGGATTAATGAAGGAACTGTAAGCTCCTGCTCTACAACCAGCGGAATAAAACTGGTTGGTTATGGTTCCGGAATTGTTGCGTGAGTTTTCCCGTGAAGTTTTTCTTGTGAAATTTTTCTTCCTGCGATATGATATATAATAATTTTGTAATTCAACGAAAGGAATGAAAAATGGAACTGTTAAACGGACGTCCGGCAGATACCACTGGACGATTAGAAAAGGAAATCCGCGTTTATGATCTGCTGGATTCTCTTGGCATTTCTTATCAGAGAGCAGATCATGAACCCGCAATGACGATTGAAGCCTGCCAGGATATTGATAAGCTGATGGGGACACATATGTGTAAGAATCTTTTTCTCTGCAACAGACAAGAAACAGATTTTTATCTTCTCCTGATGCCGGGTGACAAGAAATTTAAGACAAAAGAACTGTCGTCTCAGATTAATACTGCGCGTCTCTCTTTTGCCAATGAAACACATATGGAAGAATTACTGGATATTACGCCGGGTTCTGTGAGTGTTATGGGACTGATGAATGATAAAGATAATAAAGTGCAGCTTCTGATCGATGAAGATCTGCTGGCGCATCCTTATCTTGGATGTCATCCATGTATCAATACTTCCAGTCTCTGTATCAAAACAGACGATATCTTAAATACCTTTCTGCCAGCTGTGCATCATCAGCCACGGTATGTAAAACTTCTCGGAGAATAACGAAAAGCATAACTCCCAGTATCAAGTTTGTCTACAGTCTAAGGAGCAGGTTTCATGCCTGCTCCTGACTTTTTCCTGTTCTGTATTCTTTCGGGGACATTCCTTTTACTTTTTTAAACACTCTGGAGAAATATTTCTCGTCCCGGAACCCTACCCGATAGGCAATCTCATAAGTCTTAAGATAATTCTGCTCCAGATAGGTACATGCGCGTTCAATCCAGTTTAGTTTATCTTCCGGCAGGCAGTTTGCGTGAACTTCCTGAATATGGAGCTGTCCTGCGATGGCAGATGCTGCACTTTCGTGATCTCCTGTAAGCAGGACAGGATGTACTTTTTCTTCTGTCAGTCTGTCGATCATGTCCGGGCTTTCTTTACGGACTGTATCAGAAAGAGCCAGATATCCGGCTGCCATTCCGTCAACTGCCACATAAATAATGGTACAGCCTTTCATAAATAAATCCCTTCCTTTGTCATAGGCGGAAACCCACTGCCTTTAGGCGGTGGGAGGAGCCTTGTAAATTGTTACCCAATATGCTACAATAACCGTAGCAGTTTTTAAAGAGAAAACCGTTAGATGTGCTGCTCATCAAAGACACTCTTTTGTGCATTGACAAGATATGAGGTTGCAATACAAAACTCGCGTATTGCGTAAAATCTTACCCGTAATAAAATTCCTACTGTATAGCATGGGAAGTTTAGTACCTGATACAGTTACAGATGAGTATATCTTGTCTGTAAAGGGTGCTGTCAACCACCCTGTGATGTAACGCCACTTTAGGCAGCAATGCCTATTGGGGATAAAAGGTCGGAGGCGTAAGCCGTTACTACGACTGGGCAGTTACAAGCCCATTACCTTTAGGTGATGGGTAGTTGACAATCCACACCTCATTCTTGGCAGAGTATTAATCCTTTTTTCGCAAGTATTTTTGTTAATAATATTTTTCAGTTCTTCAATATCTGACTCTGACAATTTTGTATTGTATGTTAATGAAACCAGCAGATCTGAAATAGAACCATTGAAAGTATTATCTACAAAATCTGTAGCATATTTATGTGCTAATTCCTGTTCCGTAAGTTCGGGATAATAGGAACGTTTACATTTATAGCCCTTTCCTTCCGAATGAAGAATTCCTTTTTTGGTAAGACGAGTTAGGTAAGTATGTAAAGTTGGTTGAGCCCAATTATAATGTAATTCTGTATTGCAATATTTTTCTACTTCGGAAAATGAAACAGGACCATTGTTGTTCCAAAAATATTTCATTAGATTATATTCCATTTTCGATAGACCATAGTATGTATCACTCATAAAATTCCTCCAGTCAATTAATGTTTTTATATAAATATAGTATATAAACGTATATGAGATGTCAATAAATATATTACATATATGTAGAATATTTTATTGACATCGTTGTAGAATAATGATATTCTATAACCAAACAGAAAACAAGTATAAAAGTAGTACTATCAGGTTTTTGCAGCGAAAGGAATATTTTAACCGAATCAAGTAATGGAGCGGATGATTTTATCCGCCTGACCAGACTGTCAAATTCAGAAAGAGGTGGTTTTATGTTGAGACAACATAAAAAAATTAAAGTAGTTGTAGGGTTGACTATAAGTGCCCTGATGATTTCATCTGCATGCTATGCTCAGGATGATCCGAATGATGGATATATTCTTCACTATGATTTCGAAACTCAGGAAACTGCTTATTATGGTTACGACAAAGAAAATCATGAATTTTACGAAGTAGACGAAGTAGATGATTATGTTGAACCTGATCATACAGTCAGTGATGGAACTGTTGATATTGCTGATGCTCCAGATGAGATGGAGGGAGTAAATCCGGGAAATATTTATGTGGATAATCAGTCAATAAAAGAAGACGTTGATAATCCATATACAATTCTTCTTTTCAGTGGAAGTATGCCAACTGTATACAAATATAACAAGGAACAGCCAGACGATCCATGGACTGTTGTAAGTCAGGAAAAAGTAAACTTGTTAGAAGGTAAGGTAAATAAAGTATCAAAATCCTACTTGATTTTTACAGATCAAAATAATGACAATATTAAAGTAAAAATCAAGAGGGATGAGCAGTGGCAGCCAGGTGATGAAATTAAGGTAATTGGTTTAACGAAGACGAAAAATGGAAAGGTTAAGCTTGCAAAGCAGTATGGATATTATAAGGCTGAATAATATATTAGGAAAAGAATATTCGTTTTTGGCGGATTATATAAAAGAATATTGTATCTGATTTATAGCAGTAATGCCAAAAAGGACCTGGAAGCTTATTAATAAAACTTCCAGGTCCTTTTGGATTGATTTCAGTAGAATTAAACCTGTATTCTGTCAGCAACTTCGTTTCCGAGAACGATTTTACGGTTGGAAGCGGAGATGATCAGAGAATCGTTGAATTTCTGAAGAACTCGAATGGTACTGCCTTCGTGGATATCCATGTCGTGCATGGTTTTTAAAACTTCCGGTAATCCAAACATCCATTTAATAGTGTAAGTGCCGCCCTGGCTGGATTTTGACAATGAATGCATAAAAAACTCCCCCTTGCATAAAATAACGACAAAATGACGATATTTATAAAAAGCTGATTAAAAATAGATTCAGGTTACTTGTGTACTCTTTCAGAGATTGAAGAGTATGGAATGAAGCGGTAGATGAGCCGTTGGACTTTCTACGTTTTCGTTACAGTAATTGTACAACTGTTACAATCAGTTCGTCAATTATAACATTATTTTGTGCAATATGTGAGAAAACATTCATTTGTTCAGATATTTATTTATAGCATTTATAGTTGGAAGAAAATACTTATAATCGAATTATTTATCAGTTGGTTCTTTATCAACAAACTTAAGATTATCCAGAGCATATTTAAGTGCCATACACATCAGTTCGTTGCGTGAGCGTCCGCTTCTGGCTGATAATTTATCATATTCTTCCTGAAGCTCCCGTTCGAGACGGATAGTCATGGTAACAGATTTATCTTCTTTTCTGTCTGTGTGTTTTGGACGAACAATAAAGTCTTTTGTCATAATCGTACCTCCCTGTAATATAAAGTATAATTACACGGGATTGACATTGATATACCACAAAATTATAATACAAATACATATTGTAATTATGAAATAATAAAAAGTGTTACATAATATTAATGAGAGATTCTATCCGGTATAAAGATACTTTGCGTAGTGGATGATTTTTTGTCCGTTTAATATACAATAAAAAGAGAGTAACTGGAGAATGGGAGTGAATATGAAAAGCATAATTGAAGGTTTGTATGATATGTATTTGAATGGAAATGCAGGTATTCCTGTTACTGTCCATTGTAAAGAGAAAAAGAAAGAGGCATATGAACGTTATAAAATGCTTCGCGGGAAACTGTCGCCGGAACTTGCAGAAGAGCTGGAGAAGTTGATGGATATACAACTGGAGATTATGCCACAGGAACTGGAAGAAAGCTTTTGCACAGGATTTAAGACAGGGGCAAAGCTGATGTGTGAAATATTTCAGAAAGAGAGCCAGCCATATTCTATATGAAGCTTTGATATTTTCATAGCCAGAATAAGGCTATGTATGGGATCGGGATATAGAATATGGCTGAGTCAAGCGGATATTCGCAATCCGCTTTGCTACTTGCTCATAACCAAATAACTGCTCCGCAGTTTATCAGAAGGCGCTTGCACGCCTCCTGATACAAGCAAGTCCCCACCCACTGCTTATTGCTTTTCGCAATTGAAGCAGGGGACTTACTTGATTTGGTTAAAAAGGTAAAAAAATCTGTTATTATTCTGCAAATATGGTATCTGTAATTTCATTCAGCAGCCGTTCGATCGTATGCATATGTTCATTCATAATTTTTTCTGCAAGTGGTGCGTCTTTCTCTGTGATAGCGTGAACGAGACGGGTATGCTGGGAGTCGATTTCCGGGGAATCGTCGTTTTTCTGCATAAAATGAGAACGGATGCCTGTGATCATGTTTTCTGTGAGCTGAGCAGAGGCGTTCAGAACGCTGAGGATCAGAGGATTGGCAGAAATCTGGGCAATTTTTAAATGAAGGTCACGGTCCAGATCACCGCGGATGCTTTCGTCCTGAGTGCTGTCAAGTCTGGCGATAATAAGCTGGAGTTCAGCGGCATCCAGAGGGGTACAGTTCTGGGCTGCCAGAAATGCTGCTTTGCTTTCCAGGGCACCACGAAGCTGCAAGGCATCCTGAATTTTGCTGTTATACATCTGAAAGAGGATAGACAGTGGTTCCGTCAGGCAGTTGCGGAGATCCGTTGCAATATAGTTTGCACCTCCGTGAACGCTGACTGTGATGCCGAGAAGTGAGAGCGCTTTTAAAACTTCTCTTAAGGCTGGTCTGGAGATTCCAAATTCTTCTGCAAGGATACGTTCCGCAGGAAGTGCATCCCCGGGCTGGAGTTCGCCGGTCTGTATTTTTTCTATGATCTGTTTCAGAACATCATTAAAGGTACTGGTTTTATCTATTTTTCTAAACATTTTACTTCCTCATTTCCACGGTATGTTTTACATATGTTCTATTATAAACGATATAGAAGCGGATGAAAACATAAGGTTATGAGTTTTTTAGAAATTTTATAAATTTATTAGAAATTGTACAAAGTTCCCTCACATTTATGCGGTATGATAATTACATCTTAAGGGAGCGACAAACCTTAAGAGAAAATCTTTCCTTTCCCTAAAAGTGTAAAATGAACAGTAGACCACCGCTTCTCCGGCAAGATCGTCGGGCAGGCGGTGGTTTTATTTTTCTGACAAACTATATGATTGGCCGGTTTTCCCCGCGGGGGATATCAGGGACGTCTGTAGCGGTTGAAGCAGGCGTAAATTTCCTGGAGCCTTGGCAAGGCGTAGCCGCAGGCGATTTCGCTGTTTCCGGACAGGAAGGAGAGTCCCTGCTGTCTGAGTCTGTTGTGGAGCAATTCTACAACTTCGGACAGAGTACGTTTGCCGTCAATCAGGTGTTCTACTGCATATTTCAGCAGAAGGCTGAGAGCGGCGGTCTGTTCCGTGTCTATGAGTTGTTCGGTATATCGAAGATCAATCTCCTGTTTGCCAAGAGTAAATCCGTCTGTTTTGGAAACTTTTGTTTTCAGGTTTTTGTGTTCCGGGTGTTCGGCAGAATGTTTTCTGTCCGGGCGTCCGTGTCTGCCGGAAGCATCGGAGATGGATTTTGTCATAATACGTCTGCTGTGCGGCATTTCAAATGCAGGAGCAGAAACCGGAGACAGAGGATATTGCCTGCATAATTCTTTGGTTGGGGCTGTGATATCTCTGGGAACATAATTATCCATCTGAATGATCGTATCTGCGATATGGAAAAATGCTCCGGAACTTCCGGCAACAAGAATCGTGGAAATCCCTGCTTTTTCGTAAAGATCCCGGGCGCGTTCCAGAAATGGAGTGATCGGTTCTTTTTCACGTCGGATCACCTGCTGCATAAAAGCGTCCCGTACCATAAAGTTGGTAGCAGAGGTATCTTCATCCAGAAGAAACAGATGGCTTCCGGCTTCCATACTTTCTACAATTCCGGCTGCCTGGGAGGTACTTCCGCTGGCATCCAGCGTAGAGAAACAACGGGTATCTTTTTTATTTGGCAGATCGTTGATAAAAAGGGAGATATCCACGTCTTTGATAAATCGTCCGTCTTCAGAACGAAGTTTGACGGCTGTGTTGTCTGTGATGACATATTCGCGTCCATCGCCGGGGATATGGTTATAGACGCCCAGTTCCAGTGCGTTCAGCAGAGTTGATTTGCCATGATAACCGCCGCCCACGATAAGGGTGATTCCCTGAGCGATTCCCATTCCTGTGATGGTTCCATGATTAGGAAGATTCAGGGAAATTTTCAGAGATTCCGGTGAGGTAAAAGGAATCGAATCCTTCATGGGACGGGAGGAAATGCCGCTTTCCCTGGGAAGAATGGAGCCGTCTGCCACAAATGCGCAGAGCTCTCTCTTTTTCAGTTCCTGACGGATAAATTCCTGGTCCCAGGCAAGTTCCATAAAGGATTTCAGGTCACGGGCGTTCTGGCTGGAATAAAAGAATGCATTGCGGACACAGACCGGAAGAAATTCAAAGAGGATTTTTTCCAGCTCAAAGGCATTGATGGTGCGGCCGTTTGCAGGGAAGCCGATAAAAAATCTGGCATTGATTCCGTTTTCGCTGATTTCGCAGGCAGTTCGGGCGAGGACTTCCTGCCCGCAGTGGCTGACAGAGATCAGGCCGCTTTTTCCGGAGCCCTTTGCGCGGAAAGTATAGGCATTGATCTGTTTTTCAAACTGGCGTGTGAGATAATCGCATAAAGTGGTGCGGGAAAGTGTATCCTTATAGTATTCCTGTGGAAATGCAGCATCTTTGTGAGCGATACGGATACTGATGTGGGAAGGAGATGCGAAAGGATCTCCCTGGACATGATCGATGGAAAGGATATAGTTTCCAAAGGAATACTGACCTTTCAGATCTTTATATGCAGGATAACTTCTGCGGTGTATGGAATGAAGCTGCTGACGCAGTTCTTCGGAATGTTTCATAATGGCTGACCTCCAGTTAAAAATGGTTGAAATAACGTCTTTTGTCCAAATCAGTCAGGCAGCAGAGCAGATCCTCTGAGCCATTTGACGGTAAGGCAGACGTTTATTGTGATAGTTGTAATTATAGTGAAATCCTGAAGGTTTGTCCAGATTGCAGAGAGATAACGGTTGTGAAGAGAATAAACAGTGTTACTGTTCACTGATAGTATCCCGCGAGGTGTTTTTTGTGAGCGGAGGTCACAGAAAACCTGAGACATACGGCGCGAATTTATGCGATTAGCATAAATTCTGTGCATCGCGAAGCGTGTTACTGAGAACGGAGTGAACAGTAACTAAATAGTAATGAGAAATTGATGGACGATAATGAGAAAAGAGTAACTGTAAATATCTGGCTGATTTGGTGGAAAAATCTTCAGAGATGATTTATAATAAGAAAAGTGAAAAAAGAAAGGCGGAAGAAAAAATGGAACGTAGAAACGCATGGCTTTCCTATACAGAAGCAGAAGAAAAAGAACTGGAATCTGTAGCAAAAGCATACAGAAATTTCCTGGATCTTGGAAAAACAGAACGTGAGTGTATCACACAGATCGTAAAAGAAGCAGAGGCAGCAGGCTATGAATCTCTGGAAGCAAAAATTGCAAAGGGAGAAAGCCTGAAAGCCGGTGATAAAGTATATACCGTAGGAATGAAGAAGATCATCGCACTGTTTCATATCGGACAGGAAGATATTGCAAATGGTATGAACATTCTGGGTGCGCATATCGATTCTCCACGTCTGGACATCAAACAGAACCCGCTTTATGAGGATACGGATCTGGCATATCTGGATACTCACTATTATGGCGGAATTAAGAAATATCAGTGGGTAACACTTCCACTTGCCATGCATGGTGTGGTAGTGAAAAAAGACGGCAGTGTGATGGAAGTGAACATCGGTGAGAGTGAAGATGACCCGATCGTTTATATCACAGACCTTCTGGTTCATCTGGCAGGAAAACAGATGCAGAAAAAAGCAGCAGAAGTGATCGAAGGTGAAAACCTTGATATTCTGATCGGAAGCAGACCGCTGAAAGATCTGCCGGATGATCAGAAGAAAGAAGCTGTAAAACAGAATATCCTGAACATTCTTAAAGAGAAATATGACATGGAAGAGGAAGATTTCCTTTCCGCAGAACTTGAAATCGTACCGGCTGGTAAGGCAAGAGAGTGTGGCCTTGACAGAAGTATGATCGCTGCTTACGGTCAGGATGACAGAGTATGCGCATATACTTCTCTTCTTGCAATGCTGGAAATGGATGCACCGAAACGTACCGCATGCTGCCTGCTGGTAGATAAGGAAGAGATCGGAAGCGTTGGTGCAACAGGTATGCAGTCACGTTTCTTTGAGAACAGTATGGCAGAGCTTCTCGAAGCAATGGGATGCTACAGCGAACTGAAATTAAGAAGAGCACTGAAGAACTCCAGTATGCTTTCCTCTGATGTAAGTGCCGGTTATGATCCTGCTTTTGGTGAGGCATTTGAGAAAAAGAATGCAGCTTATCTGGGACGTGGAATTGTCCTGAACAAGTTTACAGGAGCAAGAGGCAAATCCGGTTCCAATGATGCCAATGCAGAATATGTGGCAAGAGTCAGAAATATTTTTGACAGCCACAACATTGCGTTCCAGACCGCAGAACTTGGTAAAGTTGATGTGGGCGGCGGCGGAACTATCGCATTTATCGCTGCTCTGTATGGAATGGAAGTGATCGACAGCGGTGTTTCTGTGCTGAGCATGCATGCTCCGTGGGAAGTTACCAGCAAAGCAGATGTTTATGAAGCAAAGAAGGCTTATAAGGCATTTCTGCTGGATGCGTAACCGGAAGAATATCTGATTGAGCTGTTTCTCTGATTCAGCAAAAAATATGGAAAATATGAGGAAAAATACAAGGCTGTTTCGTTTATGATAAGCAGAGACTTGTAGATTCCATGGAAAGGGCAGCACTTTTGGGGAACCGGAGCCTGCCCTTTTCTTTGGCTTTATATGGAGGAAAGAATGGAAGAAGCACTGATCAGGGTAAAGGATTTGTGTAAGATATATAATCCCGGTGAGAACGAGGTACGGGCACTGGATCATGTGAATCTGGAGATTAACAGAGGTGAGTTTGTGGCGATCATCGGTCAGTCCGGTTCCGGAAAATCTACATTCATGAATATGCTGGGATGTCTGGACGTTCCTACTTCGGGAGAATATTTTCTGAACGGGACAGATGTGTCTACCATGGAAGATAATGAATTGTCAGAGGTAAGAAACCGGGAGATTGGATTTATTTTTCAGGGATTTAATCTGATCTCCAATCTGACGGCAATAGAAAATGTGGAGCTGCCTCTGGTATACCGTGGGGTAGACCGGAAAACACGGCACAGGCTGGCGGTAGAATCGCTGACCATGGTAGGACTGGAAAAAAGAATGGATCATAGGCCGAATGAGATGTCAGGAGGACAGCAGCAGAGGGTGGCCATTGCCCGGGCAATCGCAGCTCAGCCGCCTGTAATTCTCGCGGATGAACCGACCGGAAACCTGGATTCTGCGTCCAGTAAGGAGATTCTGCAGATTTTAAAGAACATGCATGAGCAGGGCAAAACGGTCATACTGATCACGCATGACAATGGAATCGCAGCCCAGGCAAGGCGTGTGGTGCGGATCATGGATGGAAAGATAGAATCAGATACGATCAATGAGAATTACGGGAAAGAAGAATATGTAAAAAATCAGCTGGATGCATGACAGATCATGATTTCTGGTTAAAGATGTTAGTCTGCTGCTGAGTATGGAGGAAGCAGTAATATTATTTTCGGAGCTTGTCGGCAATGGCTGTAGATTTCGGAGACTGAGGAGGAAGAAACAGGATTATGAAAAAAAAGAAGAATAAAAAGAAAAGTAAAAAGAAAATTATCATAGGAGCTGCTGTAATTCTTGTGGCAGCAGGTGGAATCCGTGTAGTGGGACAAAAGAATGCGGCAGAGAATCAGACACCACAGGTTCCGGTGGTGACAGCAGAAACCGGGGATGTGGAAGAAATCGTGGATGCATCCGGAACTGTGGGAAGTGAAGAGGAAAAGACTTATTATTCTCCGGTCAATGCGGAATTAAAAACAGTCTCTTTTTCTCAGGGAGATGTGGTAAAAAAAGGGACAAAGCTGATTGAATTTGAGACAGAGAATCTGGAAAAGGATAATCAGAGAGCTGAATTAAATTTAAAATCCACCAGATCAGATATTAAAGATACTGTCAATAAATCAGAGAAAGCGGATAAGAAGCAAAAAGATGCCAAAGCATATGTGGCAGAACTGGAAAAGAAAGTTAAGGATAAAAAAGCATATGTGGCTTCTCTGAAGTCTCAGATTTCGGCGGCACAGGCAGCAGCACAGAGGGCGGCAGCAGCTCAGGCTTCCGCACAGGCAGCGGCGCAGGCACAGGCACAGCAGCAGGCAGCGCAGGAAAAAGCCCAGGCAGAGGCAAAAAAACAGCAGGAAATCCAGAGCAGATATGAAGCTGCCATTTATACTTATCAGACAGAAACGCTTCCACAGTATCAGCAGCAGCTTGATGACCTGAATGCGCAGTATAATCAGGCAGAGACTGCATATAACCAGGCGGATACTGCGTACCAGATGGCATTTTCTGCATGGCAGACGGATAATTCGGAAGAAAATACACAGGCATTGAATGAGGCAGACAGTGCGAGAAGTCAGGCTGAGATTGCAAAAGAACAGGCAAGGGAAGCCTATGAAGATTTGAAACAGCAGGTGCCTCAGATGCCGTCACTGGCTGATTTTTCAGGGGATACTTCCGGTTCTGTGTGGGATATTTCAGATGGGACAGATGTTGACAGCAGTTTTTCCGGAGACGAGGCAGGGACTGGAATGGATATGGGAAGTGATGACTCTGGGGGTACAGATGGTGCTTATGCTTCTGACAAAAGTGATGAAGATGACAGCTACAGTGGAAGCAGCACAGGCAGCGTAAGCGCAGATACTTCGGCACTGGAGAGCGCACTGGAAACAGCCAGTGATGAACTTGCAGAACTTCAGTCTGATCTGGCTTCTCAAAAAGCAGTTGCAGAGGCAGATTCCACAAGTCTGACAAAAGAGGAAAAAGACAAGCTTGAGGTAACGGATAATCTTTCGGAACTGGATGCAAAATCAGCCAAAGAGCTGGTGAAGGAAGGAAAGAAGGGCATTACTGCGGAATTTAACGGAATCGTATCGAGGGCAGACATCAAAGAAGGAGCATCCGTTTCCCAGGGAATGGAACTTTTCACAATTCAGAACACGGATAAGGCCAGTGTGGATGTGAATCTCTCCAAATATGATTATGATACGGTAAAAGAAGGCCAGAAAGCGGAGATTACCATGGGTGACAATACTTATGAAGGCACAGTCACCAGAATGAGCCACATTGCAGTGCAGAATGAGAAGGGAACGCCTGTGATCTCTGCGACAGTAAGTATTGATAATCCGGATGAGGATATTTTTCTGGGAGTAGATACGAAGGTTAAGATCCATACAGCTTCTGCGAAGAATGTGGTGCTGCTTCCGGTGGAAGTGGTCAATATCGGAAAAGAGGGTTCTTTCTGCTATGTGATCGAAGATGGGCTGGTGACAAGAAGAAATATCACGACAGGAATCAGTTCACAGGATTATGTAGAAGTTACAGAGGGAATCAAAGCAGGGGAACAGGTGATTTCTGATCTGGGAGACTACACAGAAGGAATGGCAGTAGAGGCAGTGCAGGAAGGCACAGAAGGAGCAGGGACAGCAGAGGATTCAGGTACAACAGCAGAAACGACAGATGTAGAAGAAGCAGATGCAGCAGGAACTAAGAATGAAACAGGAGACGGTGCTGATGATTAACCTGTATGAATACATAAAAATGGCAGTTCACAATATCACGGCAAATAAGGGAAGATCTTTTCTTACCATGCTGGGAATTATTATCGGTATTGCTTCGGTTATTGCAATCGTTTCCATTGGTGAGGGGACCAAGAATCAGATGAACAGCGAGATTGACGATATCGGCGGCGGACAGATTGCGGTCAGTGTCAGTAATGATGCAATGACTGCTGAAGAGTACATCACTGCTGAGGATGTGGAAGCAATCCGGGAGCTGGATGGAATAGAAGGGGTGAATGTGACAGATTCCTTTGACGGAGAGACAACGACAGGGAAAGGCAATTTTACCCTTATGGTTACCGGCGAGGGACCGGATGCAAAGCTTCTGAATAATGCGGTTATGAAGCATGGCGTTTACTTTGGTGAAAATGAAGTGCAGGAAGGGAAAAATGTCTGCGTGCTTTCTGATTCAGATGCAAAAAGGCTGTTTGGCACAGATGATGTGGTTGGGATGAGCCTTGATGTCAACTGTTACGGACTGACCAAGAGCCTGAGAATCTGTGGAGTGACGACTCAGAAAGAAAACGGAACCTTTGTCAGCTACACCTACGATGGAATGCCGGTGACGATCAATGTTCCGTATACAACCATGAATGAATTTACCGGTGTTTCGGATTATTTTTATTCTGTGACGATACAGGCAGATAAGAGCCTGAACACGCAGAATATCGCAGATAAGGCGGTAAAACTGCTGGAGAAAAGACATCAGTGTGCTGGCGAGGATTATTTTCAGGTACAGAGTTTTCAGGATATTATGAGTTCGCTGAATCAGATGCTGGATATGGTGACTGCGTTTATTTCTTTTGTGGCTGGAATTTCTCTGCTGGTCGGAGGAATCGGAGTTATGAATATCATGCTGGTGTCTGTGACAGAACGTACCAGAGAAATAGGTATCCGTAAATCCCTGGGAGCAAAGACTTCTTCTATTATGCTGCAGTTTCTGGCAGAGGCTGCGATCCTGACGGTGATCGGAGGACTGATCGGAATTATGCTGGGGATACTTGGCGGATATGCGATCTGCTCGATCATAAGCAGCAGTATGGGAACACAGATCACTCCGGGAATCAGTCTGAGTACAATTCTGGCAGCTACTTTGTTTTCCTGTGCGGTAGGTGTGTTTTTTGGAATTTACCCGGCAAGAAAAGCTGCAAAACTCAGCCCGATCGAGGCACTCAGACGGAATTAAATTGTTGCAAAATAGCCAGTTTTATCACTCAAAAGAAAAAATAAAAAAATTTCAAAAAAAGTGTTGACAAATGAACCAGTATAGAGTAGAATACTCATTGTTGTGAGGGACATGAGATAAGAACTTCACAAGGATGTGCGTTTAGCTCAGCTGGATAGAGCGTTTGGCTACGGACCAAAAGGTCGGGGGTTCGAATCCTCTAACGCACGCTAAAACCTCTGGAAATCAAGGTTTCCAGAGGTTATTTTTTTTGTCTTGACAAGGTTATTCAAATAAAGACTTCAGAATAGAGATAATGTAATGCCATATTATAGTTAGCGAAAAAAGATTTATAAGGGGATTAAATATAGAGGGTACCGCTGAATCATCAGTTTTTGATGATTTTACGGCACCCTCTTTTAATCTGATCAGGCAGTGAAGTAACTGCGTTTATCTGTTTGATATCAGCACTTTTCCGCAATATCATAGATAAGCCGTTCTGTATCTTCCCATCCAAGGCATGGGTCAGTGATGGAGCAGCCTGGAGTCATGTGGTCGCTGATGTCCTGACGGCCTTCGAGGAGGTAGCTTTCGATCATAACGCCTTTGACCAGTTTTTTGAGGTCCGGGTTGTAGTTGCGGCTGTGGAGTACTTCTGTAACGATGCGGATCTGTTCTTTGTACTGTTTGTTGGAGTTGGAGTGGTTGGCATCTACGACAACAGCAGGGTTCTTGAGATCTTTCTTGGCATATAATGCAGCCAGAGTCATCAGATCTTCGTAGTGGTAATTCGGAATGGTCTGTCCGTACTGGTTTACTCCGCCGCGAAGGATGGTATGAGCCAGATCATTTCCGGAAGTCTCCACATCGCATCCTCTGTAAATGAAATGATGCGGATGCTGAGCAGCAGTCACAGAGTTCAGCATAACAGAAAGATCACCGCAGGTTGGATTCTTCATACCAACCGGAATATCCATACCGCTGGCTGTGAGACGATGCTGCTGATTTTCTACGGAACGTGCACCTACTGCTTCATAGGAAAGGATATCATCCAGGTAGCTGCGGTTTTCCGGGTAAAGCATTTCATCAGCAGAAGAGAGTCCTGTTTCCTGCATAACTCTCATATGCATCTTACGGATCGCAATAATTCCGGCAAGAAGGTCAGGAGCTTTGTCAGGGTCCGGCTGATGGAGCATTCCTTTGTAACCGTCGCCTGTAGTACGTGGCTTATTGGTATAAACTCGTGGGATGATCATCAGTTTGTCAGATACTTTATCCGCAACTGTTTTCAGTCTGCGCACATATTCGCAGACAGTATCTTCGTTATCAGCAGAACAAGGTCCTACAAGGACGATAAATTTATCTGATTCACCGGTGAAGATTCGACGAATTTCTTCATCGCGCTGTTTTTTGACTTCTTTCAGTTCAGGGCTGAGAGGGTACTGGGATTTCAGAACCTCCGGTAAAGGGAGTTCGTGATTGATTGTGATTGACATGTGTTGTTTCCTCCATATAGATGTTATGCATGGTTCTTATAAATATCATGCATATTTTTTTCCTTAACAAGTATAACATGATGCCATTTTAAAATCCAGTACTTTAGTACTTTAAACCGACAAATTTACGCGATTATTTGAAAAAAAGTTTGGTTAAAAAGTATAAAACAGACTTATAGCAATTCCAGAAAATAATGCAAGCAATCCAGCCCATCAGAGCGTGAAGTCCTGCGTTAACGCACGGCAAAGATATCTGACGCAGGATTTCACACTCTGATGGACTGGATTAAGATGCATTATTTACTAGGACTGCTATAGGTGCCGGTAAAACAAATGATATGTTAATATTGTTACTGGAAATTGGAGCAGAGATATATTGCTTACCTGATAAATATGTTGCTATAATAAGACCAGAGATTTCACAGACTTCCGGTCTTATTTTATCTTAAAAGATATTAGTGACCTGGAAGCTGGTGACCAGAAAGTTTTGGAAATTTCGTGTGATTTTACTAAGGGGGAAAGAGTTGTGGTTACAGATCTGACAAAGGAACATCCCAATAAAACGTTGTGGCGTTTCCTCCTGCCGATGATGCTCAGTGTAATGTTTCAGCAGATTTATAATATTGCAGACAGCATGATCGCAGGAAAATTTGCGGGAGAGGATGCGCTGGCGGCGGTTGGAGCCTCTTATCCGATCACTGTGATCTTTATGGCATTTGCAGTGGGAATGAATCTGGGAACTTCGGTGATTGTGTCCAGATTGTTTGGTGCAGGTGACAGAAAAGGTGTAAAGAGGGCAGTAACGACTGCGTTTGCAGCATCCGGAGTGCTTGGAATTGCTTTGACAGTGTTTGGATGCGTGGCATGCAGAAGCATGATGGTATGGATTCGGACACCGGAGAACATTCTGGCAGATGGAGAATTGTATCTGAAAATTTATGTGTTCGGATTGCTGTTTCTGATGCTTTACAATGTCTGTACAGGTGTCTGTACGGCACTTGGAGATTCTAAGACTCCGCTGTATTTCCTGCTGGGTTCTTCTGCCGGAAATATTTTGCTGGATTTTCTGTTTGTGGCGAAATTCCGCTGGGGAGTCAGTGGTGTGGCATGGGCAACATTTATTGCACAGGGAATTTCTGCAATCCTGGTTCTGTTCACTGTATTTCACAGACTCAGTGCCATGACTGCGGAAAAACAGCCACCGTTTGATGGAAAATTATGCAGGCAGATTCTGGCAATTGCAGTACCGAGTATTCTGCAGCAGAGTGTGCTCAGCGTGGGAAATCTGGTAGTGCAGGCGATCATTAACCAGTATGGTTCCGCAGTTGTGGCAGGATATTCCGGTGCGATTAAGCTGAATACATTTGCGATTAATATTTTCATGACACTTGGCTCCTGCCTGTCCAGCTATACTGCACAGAATCTGGGTGCGGGAAAACCGGAAAGAATTCCCATGGGATTTAAAACAGGTTTGAAACTGTCAGAACTGACAGCACTGCCGTTCGTAATTCTGTATTTTGGTTTCAGCCGCCAGATGATGAGTTTGTTTCTCAATGCAGAGAGCACAGGTGCTCTGGACGCAGGAGCAGCATTTCTGCGGATCGTGTCGCCATGGTATCTGATGATCGTGGTGAAACTTATGACAGACGGTATCATCCGTGGATATGGTGCGATGCTCTACTTTGTATTAGCAACAATTCCAGATTTAATTCTGCGAATTATATTTGCACTTATTTTTTCACAGAAATTCGCCAGTACAGGAATCTGGATGGCATGGCCGTTTGGATGGCTGGCGGCTACGGGGCTGACGATTTTCTTTTACAGGAAAGTGCTGAAGAAGATGCGAGGTAACAATTTCTAAAGCCGGGTAAGGAGGTACGTTGAGAACATGAGTTTATACGCAATCGGTGATTTCCATCTGTCATTTACGGTGAATAAACCAATGGATGTATTTGACAGGAGATGGAAGAATCACGTAGTGAAAATCGAGAAGTACTGGAAGAAGAAAGTAACGGAGCAGGACACGGTAGTGATTACGGGAGATCATTCCTGGGGACGGAATCTGGAGGAGTGTCAGGCGGATCTGGATTTCATTATGGCATTGCCGGGAAGAAAGATTCTGCTTCGTGGAAATCATGATATGTTCTGGGATGCGAAGAAAACGGAGAAACTGAATGAGATGTTCAGAGGAAAGCTGGAGTTTCTGCAGAATAATTTTTATACATATGAAGACTATGCACTGGTAGGAACCAAGGGTTACTGCTATGAGGGGAAAGACAGCTATGAACATTTTCTGAAGCTCAGAGACAGAGAACTTCAGAGGCTGCGTTGTTCTTTTGAAGCGGCGAAGGCAGCAGGGTGTGAGAAATTTATCATGTTTCTTCATTATCCACCGACAAGTATTGGCGAAATGGAAAGCCCGTTTACATTAATGGCACAGGAGTATGGAGCTGAGAAAGTGATTTATTCTCATTGTCATGGAGAAAAACGATACGATGACAGTTTCAAAGGATATGTGGATGGAATTGAATATAAGCTGGTATCGGGAGACTATCTGAACTTCAAACCGGAACTGGTACTGCGCTAGGCAGCAGGAAAAAGAATATCGCAGCAGGATTATATTATCTGGAAAAAATCCCTGGGAAGTATTATACTTTTCAGGGATGATTTTATTATGCCACAGCAAAATTTTCTGTGCCATAATAAAGTGATTTTCAATGGATTTTAATCAAATCAAGTAAGTCCCCTGCTTCAATTGTGAAAAGCAATAAGCAGTGGGTGGGGACTTGCTTGTATCAGGAGGCGTGCAAGCGCCTTCTGATAAACTGCGGAGCAGTTATTTGGTTATGAGCAAGTAGCGAAGCGGATTGCGAATATCCGCTTGACCTTGTAACTGTGAAGATACTGAACAGTTACGATTGTAAATGGAAATGTTTTTGAAAAAACAGATCTCCGGGGAGAGAAGAATGAAGATTTATTACAGAGAGAAATCTGGTGGGATTGAGATTCTGCGGTGTTTTGGAATTGAGAGCAGGGTTGAGATTCCGGAGATAATAGATGGAAAAATGGTGATCAGTGCGGCACCATATGCGTTTTCCAGTCATATGGATGAGGATGAAGAGCTTAAAAATGCCAGTGTCTGGGAAATGGAAGACGGTTTTGGATTTGGCAGGGAAGAGCATGTTCTGGCTGGAAATGAGGTGGAGGAGATTGTTTTTCCGGACAGTTTGCGGGAGATTGGACGGTATATTTTTTACGGATGTGGAAATCTGAAGAAACTGGAATTTTCTGACAGTCTCATGCAGATTGGATGTGGGGCATTTACAGGCTGCCATGCACTGGATAAGCTGACTGTGCATATGAAGCAGGGAAAAAAATCCGGTGTGAAGGAAATGCTTGGGGAAATGTGGCAGAGGATTGATGTTGAATTTCTTTATGAGCCGGAAAAGGATCAACAGACAGAAAGTGAACAACGGTCAGAAGGTGGGACCGGGATATGGATGCCGGATGTGCTGCATCGGAAAGAAAGCAGACCGGAGGCAAGACTGGTATTTCCGGAACATTATGATGAGGCGGTGGAGAACACACCGGCGCGTATTCTGTATACGGAATACCACGGTTCAGGAAGTAATTACAGGCAGTGTTTTTACAACAAAGAATTGAACTATCAGGAATATGATAAGCTGTTTGAGATGGCGGTAGTGATGGATAAACTGGAAGTTCTGGTGGATATGTCTTTTGGCAGACTGGAGTTTCCGTATGAACTGACGGAGAAAGCCAGAGAAGAGTACCGGGGATATATCGGTAAGAATCTGAGAGAGATTGCAGTTTATCTGGTAAAGCAGGAGGATGTACACAGACTCGAAGTGATATCGGCGCAGAAACTCTGGACACTGGAAGGAATTGATGCCGCGCTTGACTGTGCATCCCAGAGAAAAGAGACAGAGATTTCCGCATTTCTCATGAATGAGAGAGCTGATCTGGTGGATAAGTCAGAGGGTAATGAGCAGGTGAATGTGGATAAAATAGAAAATAACCAGGAAACAGACATGTCAGTTCAGGAAAAAGATGTTCAACCATGTCCCGTGAAAAAGCCGCTGAGTATGAGAAAGAAAAGATTTGAACTGTAAACGAAAAATCCAATCACCAGATAAGCAGTGAAGCGAACAGAGAATATCTGATTGAAAATGAACAATATATAGACAAATACAAATAGATAGACAAATACAGAGGAAAATAATTATGCAGCCAGAGGATAGAACAAGGGAAATGGCAAAGACTGCGGAAGCAGAGAAAGCGGCAGAAACAGCAGAGCGTTTGCAGGTGATTGGCAGCAGTATTCTGCGGGCGGCAAGGGATGAATTGTATCTGGGAATGAGGTTTCTGGATGTGGCATTGAGCAGTTTTTCTTATCAGATGGATGGTGCAGTGCATGGTTTTGGCACAGATGGAAGAGTGATGTATTTCCAGCCGCAGATGCTTGGAGGACTGTATAAAGAGAACAGGATTCTGGTGAACAGAGGGTATCTTCATATGGTATTTCACTGTATTTTCCGGCATTTTGAATGGCGGGGAAATGAAGAACGATTGCGGGATTTAAGCTGTGATATCGCAGTGGAACACATTATAGATGGAATGAACTACCGGAGCATCCGCTTCTCACGCAGTCTTCTGCGCAGGGAAACGTATCGTCTGCTTGAAAAAGAGGGAAAAACACTCAATGCGCAGCGGGTATATAAGATTCTGTCAGGATGGAATTTAGGCGAACAGGATCTGATAAAACTGGAACAGGAATTTCGCGCAGATGACCATAAATACTGGGAGAGCAAGAAGCCCGATCAGAAACCAAACCCTATGCTCAGCCGCAAATGGGGGGAGATTAATGACGGGATTGAGACAGATCTGGAGACGTTTTCGCAGGAGGCAGGAGAGCGTGATGGGGACTTTCTGGAGCAGATAAAAACGGAAAACAGAAGTAAATATGATTACAAAGAGTTCCTGCAAAAGTTTGCCGTTTTCCATGAAGAACTGGCAGTGGATGATGACAGTTTTGATTACAATTTCTATACCTATGGTCTGCGTCTCTACGGAAACATGCCGCTGATCGAACCACTGGAATCTAAAGAAGTTAAGAAGATAGAGGAATTTGTGATCGTCATCGATACTTCCATGTCCTGTTCAGGAGAACTGGTGAGAAAGTTTCTGGAGGAAACCTACGGTGTACTTAGTGAGAGTGAGAGCTTTTTTACAAAAATAAATGTGCACATCATTCAGTGTGATGAGAAAGTCCACACAGATAAAAGGATCACCTCCCGGAAAGAAATGAAAGACTATATGGAACATCTGGAACTGTATGGAGATGGCGGAACAGACTTCAGGCCTGCATTTGAATGGGTGGACAAACTGCTGGAACAGCATGAATTTCATAACCTGAAAGGGATGATCTATTTTACAGACGGATTCGGAATTTACCCGAAGAAAATGCCGCCGTATAAGACTGCATTTGTGTTTATGCAGGATAATTACAGAGATGTGGATGTGCCGGTATGGGCCATGAAACTGATTTTGGATGAGGATGATTTTGAGAAACCAGACAGATAATGAAATAAAAAACTGAGTAAAAGTAAGAAGTGTTCAGCAGGAAAGGATTTATATTATGAATATAAAGCGAGCAAAACAGGAGATAAAGGACTCAATAGAAGCATACCTTGCGAAGGATGAATTTGGAGAATATCTGATCCCGGCCATACGCCAGAGACCAATTCTCCTTATGGGGGCACCGGGTATTGGAAAGACGCAGATCATGGAACAGATCGCCAGGGAATGTAAGGTAGGTCTGGTATCTTATACTATCACCCATCACACCCGTCAGAGTGCAGTAGGACTGCCGTTTATCAAAGAGAAAACCTTTGGTCAGGAGACTTTTTCTGTCACAGAATATACTATGAGTGAGATTATTGCCTCTGTCTATGAAAAGATGGAGAAGACAGGCCTGAAAGAAGGGATTCTTTTTATTGATGAGATCAACTGTGTATCAGAGACCCTGGCGCCTATGATGCTGCAGTTTCTTCAGGGAAAGACCTTTGGCAATCAGAAAGTACCGGAGGGATGGGTGATCGTGACAGCAGGAAACCCGCCGGAATACAATAAATCTGTCCGTGAATTTGATGTGGTAACTCTTGACAGAATCAAGAGGATTGATGTGCAGCCAGACTTTGAAGTATGGAAAGAATATGCCTATGAGCAGGGGATCCACCCTGCTGTGATCTCTTATCTGGAACTTCGCAGAAAGAATTTCTACAGAATGGAGAACACAGTAGACGGACGGATTTTTGCCACTGCCAGAGGCTGGGAAGATCTTTCTAGGCTGATACAGGTATATGAAACACTGGATAAAGAAGTGGACAGAGAGGTGGTATATCAGTATATCCAGCATCCAATGATCGCAAAAGATTTTGCCGCATATCTGGCATTATGCAATAAGTATAAGACAGACTATGCAGTGGAGGATCTGCTTCAGGGTAAATGGACACCGATCACTCTGGGTAAGATCCGCAATGCTTCACTGGATGAGCATCTGAGTATTGTTGGTCTGCTGAACGGAAAGCTCAGCCAGTTATTTGCAGACTGTTATTTTATGGATGCCTATGTGACAAAGCTCTATGGTTACATGACAGAATACAGAGATAACCTTCCGGAAATGACGCTGGAATCCATTTATAAAAAGGCAGAAAATGATTTTCAGACTACAAAAAAATCTGAGCTTCTCACTAAAAATGAAGAAAAAGTATTTATCCGTACAGTGGATTTTCTTGAGAAATTATGGATAGAACTGAGGGGAGAAACTGGTTCTGAAGATAAAACAGAGAATAATAAAGCTGTTGAAATTTCAGAAAAAGATACCTATGAGCGGGCAAAAACAGCTTTTGCAACGGAGGCTGACAGTCTGGAAACTCAGACAGAATATATCTCTCAGACGCTTCAGAATGTTTTTGATTTTATGGAAGCTGCCTTTGGTGATAGCCAGGAAATGGTAGCATTTATTACGGAACTGAATGCAAACTTTTACAGTATCTGGTTTATCCGTGAAAATGGTTCGGATCAGTATTATCGTCATAATAAGGGGCTGTTGTTTGATAACAGACAGAAACTGATCCTGGGACAGATGGAGGAACTGGAGAGTACGATGGAACGGGGGATTACAGATGACATCTGAATTAAGATTTGAGACAAAGAAGATCAGAATTGCCGATCTGGGACAGGAGAGTTGTGTACCGGATCTTCTGGACGGGCTGACCATGCAGAACAGTCTGGAGTTTCATCTGGATGAGACGGATGAGATTTATGAGGGATATGGACGGGTGAAAAGTGCCTATCCTTATCGCCAGAGAAATACTTACACAAGGAAGCTCAAAGAGCAGGAGGTGCAGACGGCAGTTCTGGAGAACCGGTACTTAAAGGCCGTATTTCTTCCGGGGTTTGGCGGAAGACTGTGGGAGCTGTGGGATAAATATACGGGAAAGAATCTGCTGTATACCAATGATGTGCTGCAGTTCAGTAATCTGGCTGTGCGCAATGCGTGGTTCAGTGGTGGCGTAGAATGGAATATCGGTGTGATTGGTCATAATCCGTTTACAACGGAGCAGCTTTATACGGCACAGACGACCAATGAGAACGGGGAACCGGTTCTGCGTATGTATGAGTATGAGAGAATCCGCAAGGTGACTTATCAGATGGATTTCTGGCTGGAAAAAGACAGCAGTTTTCTGAATTGCAGGATGCGTATTGTGAACGAGGGAAAAGAAGTGGTTCCGATGTACTGGTGGAGTAATATGGCAGTTCCGGAATATAAAAAGGGCAGAGTGATCGTGCCGGCAGTGCAGGCGTTTACTTCCAGAGAAAATCAGGTGATGAAGGTGGATATTCCGATCGTGGAGGGCATTGATATTTCGGATTATACTGCGATTAAGAAATCGGTAGATTACTTTTTTGATATTCCGGATGGGTGTCCGAAGTATATTGCAAATGTGGATGAAACCGGGTATGGATTGCTGCAGATTTCCACGGATCGTCTGCGCAGCCGGAAGCTTTTTTCCTGGGGAAATCAGGATGCCTCCAATCACTGGCAGGAGTACCTGACGGATAAGGCAGGGCGTTATGTGGAGATTCAGGCGGGGCTTGGAAAGACGCAGTATGGATGTATTCCGATGGCACCGCATACAGCATGGGAGTGGATGGAACAGTATGGTTCTGTTCAGGTTGCTGAGGATGTGATGGAGAAAGAATATGTGGATCGTACTGCATGGGTGACTCACAGGATCATTGGTTCCGGGCTGCATGAAAAGCTGAAGGAGAAGCTGGAAACTTCGAAAGGGATGGCGAGAAAGAGTGCTCAGGTTGTCTATAAGGGAAGTGGATATGGTGCGCTTGCTGCTCACGGAGAAGGGACAAAGCATCTGGCATTCACAGAGGAAACTTCGAATCTGGAGAACTGGAAGCGTTTTTTTGAGACGGGGATTTTGCATTGTCCGTCACAGATGGATGCGCCGGATGAGTTTATGATCGATGAGGAAAATGTAGATTTTCTGGAGGCGCATATGGAGGAAAATGCGCAGAACTGGTATGCGTATTATCAGCTTGGACTGGGATATTATCGCAGGGGAGATTATGAAAAAGCGGGGAGAGATTTTGAGGAATCTCTGAAATTGAAGGAGAGTGCGTGGGCGTTTCATGGACTGAGCTGTGTGAAACTGGCGCAGGGAGAGAAGGAGCAGGCCGGGGATTGTATCTTGCAAGGGATGGCGTTTAAGAGGAAGGAACTTTCTTATTTGAAGGAAGGATTCAGGATTCTTTTACTGGCTGAGAAGTATGAGGAACTGAGTCGTTTTTACCGGAAGCTGGATAAGGAAGAGCAGGAAGACAGCAGATTGAAACTGGGGTATGTAGAGGCTCTTCATGGTTTGAAGCAGGATAAAAAGGCGTTGGATCTGTTAGAGAGTAAGGGCGGTCTGGTGCCGGATGATATCCGTGAGGGGGAGGATTCTCTGGGGAATATCTGGATGGAGCTTTACAGAAGTGTGTATAAAAAGGAGGGAAAACTTCCTTATAAATTTAATTTTCATGCGAATTAGCATTGGATTTTCAGATAAATAGTGGTATTCTGGTTATTAGAATTGCAGTTCTGTTATTTGAAAATCAGAACAGAGAACGAGGAGGAATAAAAATGGAACTTGAAGCGTTAAGAAAAGATATGGTTGCGGCTATGAAGGCTAAGGATAAAGTGACAAAGGAGGCGGTATCTTCTTTGATTGCGGCGGTTAAGAAGGTTGCTATTGATGAGGGATGCCGTGATGAGATTAAGAGTGAGCTGGTGGACAGAGTTATTTTGAAGGAACTCAAAACTGTTAAAGAGCAGTTGGATACCTGTCCGGAGAGCCGTGAGGATCTGAAGGCGGAATATCAGGCAAGATATGATGTGATCGCGAAGTATGCTCCGAAGCAGATGGATGCTGATGAGATCAAAGCATATCTGGAGAAGAAGTTTGCGGATGTTCTTGCAACTAAGAATAAGGGACAGATCATGAAGGCTGTTATGGCTGACCTGAAGGGTAAGGCAGATGGTAAGGTGATTAATCAGGTGGTTGCAGAAATCTGTAAATAAGAGTTTGGATAAGAAGATAACCGCGGTATGGTTGGGGAACCTGATACTGCGGTTATTTTTTTGAATGTGTGGGGAAACAGAGACACAGATGCAGGGAAACGGACGCGCAGAAAAATAGTTTCTTTTGTGTGCGGTTATTGGATAATAAAAAGAATTGTGCGGAAAAAGTGGATTTTATTGTTATGGATTTGTAATGGAGAGAGGTGAAGTGATATGGAGTTTCAGCATGAATTGATCATTCCCAATGAGGGACTGCCGTTTAAGGTTTTTCTGTTTGAGGGTGGAAATGGAAATTATGTGCGGGAGAAGCACTGGCATACTTCGATTGAGATTTTTGCGGTTCTGGAGGGGCATCTGGAATTTTTTATGAATAAAGAGGAGTATCCGCTGAAGGCGGGTGAGCAGATGATTATTAACTCTAATGAGATTCATTCCATACGTGCAGTGGAGAAGAATAAGACGGTGGTGCTTCAGATACCGTTGAAACAATTTGAGAATTATTTTACGGCACAGAGGTTTATCCGGTTCCGGAGTCAGGATGAGGCGGCGGATGTGAAACTGGCTTCATTGATTAAGAAGCTGTATAAGGTTTATACGGCGAGGGATGTGGGGTATGAGTTTCGGACGATGTCTCTGTTTTATGAGATTATGTATATGCTGGTCAAAAATTACCGGTTGACGGAGGTTCATGAAAAGGAGATACGGCACAGTAGACGATTGGATGCTTTGTCAAAAATTACCACTTATATGCGGGAACATTATAATGAAGATCTGAAACTTTCGGACCTGGCAGGTACATTTGGTTATTCCGACGCATATTTGTCGCGAATGTTTCAAAAATATGCAAAAGTTAATTATAAAACGTATTTGCAGGATATTCGTATGGCATATGCGTACAGAGATCTGATGAATACGGACCGTACGATTAGTCAGATTGCACTGGATAATGGATTTTGCAGCAGTCGTGGTTTTTCGGGGGAATTTCAGAAAAGATATGGGATTTTGCCGAGTGAGATGCGGAAAGAGATTAAACAAAAAGGTCAAAAAAGTGCTATAGAATAGTCAAGAAAAATGGCGAAAAGAATATCGTGTGTCTGCTATACTCGAAGCACAGTAAAGATAACGTGACAGCCCTGAGAGGGGAAAAGGAGGTTTTTACAGGTGAAGATTCAGAATGTAGCGGATGCTTCCTTCCGTAAATATGGAAAGGTGCTTGAGGGGTATGACTTCAGTGCTCTTCTTAAAGAGATGAAACACACACCGGTTCCGGATGATGTGGTTTATGTTCCTTCTGTAGAGGAGCTGGAGGCTCTGGATGTAGCGAAGGTGCTGCAGAATAAAGGTTTTGGTGGAATCCCGATTGAGATTGGATACTGTAACGGACATAATAAGAAATTAAATGCAGTAGAGTATCATCGCAGTTCAGAGATTAATGTGGCAGTGACAGATCTGGTTCTGCTGATTGGATCTCAGCAGGATATTACGGATGAACTTACATATGATACTTCTAAGATTGAAGCATTTCTTGTACCGGCAGGAACTGGTATTGAAGTATATGCAACAACACTTCATTATGCACCATGTAATGTACAGGATGGAGGTTTCCAGTGTGTAGTTGTACTTCCGGCAGGAACGAACACAGAGCTTACTTTTGAAACTGCAAAGACTGGCGAGGACAGCCTGATGACAGCGAAGAATAAATGGCTGATTGCACATGAGGATGCTGCCATTGAAGGTGCTGTAAACGGACTTCGTGGTGGGAATATTTCAATAGACTGACAGAGGATTTCCGACCAGAGTGCTGGTGGAAGAAGTAATGAGTATAGCAATTATAGAAAATAAAAAGAGATAGCATTATAAAAGAAAAAGGAGAAAAAATCATGATCGATAACATGCCAAAAGTAAAAATCGGAATCGTAGCAGTAAGCCGTGACTGTTTCCCGGAAAGCCTTTCCGTAAACAGAAGAAAAGCACTTGTAGAGGCTTATACAAAGAAATATGATGCAGCAGATATCTATGAATGTCCAATCTGTATCGTAGAGAGCGAGATTCATATGGTTCAGGCTCTTGAAGATATCAAGAAAGCCGGATGTAATGCACTTTGTGTATATCTTGGAAACTTTGGACCGGAAATTTCTGAAACACTTCTTGCAAAACACTTTGATGGACCGAAAATGTTCTGTGCAGCAGCAGAAGAAACACAGGGCGACCTGATCCAGGGACGTGGAGATGCATACTGTGGTATGTTAAATGCAAGCTATAACTTACAGCTTCGTAATGTAAAAGCATACATTCCGGAATATCCGGTTGGTGATGCAGAAGACTGCGCAGATATGATTCATGACTTCCTTCCGATCGCAAGAGCAGTTGAAGGATTAAGCAACTTAAAGATCATCAGCTTTGGACCACGTCCGACTAACTTCCTTGCTTGTAATGCACCGATCAAACAGCTTTATAACCTTGGTGTTGAGATTGAAGAGAACTCCGAACTTGACCTGTTTGAAGCATTTAATAAACATGCCGGAGATGAGAGAATCCCTGCAATTGTAAAAGAAATGGAAGAAGAACTTGGTGCAGGAAATAAGAAACCGGAAATCCTTGAGAAACTTGCTCAGTATGAACTGACTCTGAAAGACTGGGTAGAGGCTCACAGAGGATATCGTAAATATGTAACATTAACAGGAAAATGCTGGCCTGCATTCCAGACTCAGTTTGGATTTGTTCCATGCTATGTAAACAGCCGTCTGACTGCTCAGGGCATTCCGGTATCCTGTGAAGTTGATATCTATGGTACATTAAGTGAGTTTATCGGAACTGTTGTAAGCCAGGATACAGTTACTCTGCTTGATATCAACAACTCTGTACCGAAGGATATGTATAAAGAGTCTATCGAAGGCAAATTTAACTATACACTGAAAGATACATTCATGGGATTCCATTGTGGAAATACAGCTTCCAGCAAACTTTCATTCTGTGAGATGAAGAACCAGATGATCATGGCAAGATCTCTTCCTGTAGAAGTTACAAACGGAACTCTTGAAGGAGACATCGTTCCTGGAGATATCACATTCTATCGTCTGCAGAGTACTGCTGATAACAAACTTCGTGGATATATTGCACATGGTGAAGTTCTTCCTGTTGCAACAAAATCTTTCGGTTCTATCGGTGTATTTGCGATTCCGGAAATGGGACGTTTCTATCGCCATGTACTGATCGAGGGAGGATATCCACATCACGGAGCAGTTGCATTCGGACATTATGGAAAAGCTCTGTTTGAAGTATTCAAATATATCGGTGTTCCGGTTGAAGAAATTGGATACAACCAGCCGGCAGGAGTAAGATACCCAACAGAGAATCCTTGGGGTTAATGAGAAAGTAAAAGAATGGATGGCAGATGTCCCCGGGACATGGCTGAATCCTGATAAATGATAAAGCATAAATAAACTGACACAATAAATCATAAGGCATCCCGGGGTTTTACCCTGGGATGTATTAGATTAGATGGATATGAGAAATTGAGTCAGTAAGAGAGAAAGAGTTAAGCTGCTTAACTGCGGAGCAGTTATTTGGTTATGAGCAAGTAGCGAAGCGGATTGTGAATATTTGTCTGACTGGAAATGAAATATAAGCAGCGATATAAAGAGAAAAGGAGAGTAAGTATTATGTATTATATTGGTATTGACCTTGGTACTTCCGCTGTCAAGCTTCTTCTTATGGAAGAATCAGGAAAGATCTGTAACATTGTATCCAGAGAGTATCCATTATTTTTCCCGCACCCGGGCTGGTCTGAGCAGAAGCCGGAGGACTGGTTTGCGCAGAGTATGGAGGGTATGAAAGAGCTGACAAAGGATATCGACAGAACTCAGGTAGCAGGAATCGGTTTCGGTGGTCAGATGCATGGTCTTGTGACACTGGATAAGGATGACAATGTGATCCGTCCTGCAATTCTCTGGAATGACGGACGTACAGGGGAAGAGACAGAGTATCTGAATACTGTGATCGGGAAGGATAAGCTTTCTGAGTATACTGCGAATATTGCTTTCGCAGGATTTACAGCTCCGAAGATTCTCTGGATGCAGAAGAATGAGCCGGAGAATTTTAAGAAAGTAGTTAAAATTATGCTTCCGAAGGATTATCTGGCATATCGTCTGTCTGGTTCTTTCTGTACAGATGTTTCTGATGCTTCCGGTATGCTTCTTCTTGATGTAAAGAATCGCTGCTGGTCAAAAGAGATGCTGGAGATTTGCGGAATTACAGAAGAACAGCTTCCAAAGCTGTATGAGAGCTGGGAAGTTGTGGGAACTCTGAAACCGGAGATTGCAAAGGAACTTGGATTTAGTGAGGACGTAAAGGTTGTTGCCGGTGCCGGAGATAATGCGGCAGCAGCAGTTGGAACAGGTACAGTTGGTGACGGACAGTGTAATATTTCTCTTGGAACATCCGGAACTGTATTTATTTCCAGTAAGAATTTCGGTGTGGATGAAAATAATGCGCTTCATTCTTTCTGCCATGCAGATGGAAGTTATCATCTGATGGGATGTATGCTGAGTGCGGCTTCCTGTAATAAATGGTGGGCAGAAGAGATTCTTCAGACAAAGGATTTCAATGCAGAGCAGGCTCCGATCCGGAAGCTGGGAGAGAATCATGTATTTTTCCTGCCGTATCTGATGGGAGAGCGTTCTCCGCATAATAATCCGGACGCAAGAGGTGTATTCTTCGGTATGTCTATGGACAGCACAAGAGCAGATATGACACAGGCGGTTCTGGAAGGTGTCGCTTTTGGTCTTCGTGATTCTCTGGAAGTTGCGAGAAGCCTTGGAATCAAGATTGAGAGAACAAAGATCTGTGGTGGTGGAGCTAAGAGTCCGCTGTGGAAGAAGATCATTGCGAATGTTATGAATCTGAAAGTTGATGTTCTGGAGAATGAGGAAGGTCCGTCCATGGGTGGTGCTATGCTGGCAGCAGTTGGATGTGGGGCTTATCCGGATGTAGAAACGATTGGTAAGAAGTTTGCCAAAGTTGTAGACACAGTAGAACCGGATCCGGAACTGGTTGCTAAATATGAGGAAAGATATCAGAAATTCAGAACTCTGTATCCGGCGATGAAGCCATTGTTCTAAAAGAGGATATAACAATAAAATGCCGCTGTAGATGAA